>Ga0164241_10001939_pt1 | contig 23686 bp, 18 predicted proteins | sample OricomyardsoilBY_FD_108780 | JGI IMG/M metagenome (GOLD analysis project Ga0164241, IMG submission 108780) | Backyard soil microbial communities from Emeryville, California, USA - Original compost - Back yard soil (BY) | ecosystem: Environmental > Terrestrial > Soil > Unclassified | place: USA... | reverse complement strand
TTCCTCATCCGCGCTTTCTTCGCGGGCGGCTTCGAGCGAGCGCTCGCGCTCGCCGCGGCCAAGCACGACATCATCCCGGTGATGATCGTCGATCCGCGCGACGACGAGCTCCCCGACGTGGGCATGGCCTCGTTCCAAGACTTGGAGACGGGCGAAGAGGTGTTGGTCGACACCTCGAGTCGTCGCGTCCGCGAGCACTACGCGACGACGATGCGCGCCTTTCGCGCCGAGCGAGAGCGGCTCTTCAAGCGATTGGCGCTCGACGCCGTCGTCGTGCACACGCCCGACAGCGTCGTCGGACCGCTGCGCAAGCTCTTCGAACGCCGCGCGCGGAGGCGCAGGTAGGCGTGCCGGCGCCGAGCTCGCTTCGGATCCGCGCCGTGTGCGCCCTCACGCCGCTCGTGGTGGCGGTGGGCGTCTTGGGCGGCGCGACGCGGGCGAGCGCCGATCAAAATGCGCCCAAAGTCGCGACGTGCACGGAGAAGATTCCGGCTGGCGCGCACCGCCCGGAGGTGACGGAGACGTTCCCGGGACAAGTCACGACGGGCTACCTCGCCCGGCTCGACCTCGTCCTGAAGCACGGGAGCGGCGAGAGCGTGCTCCCCGGCGGCTTCCGCGTGAACTCGGGGAGCGACACCGCGCGCCTCCTCGAAGAAGCGGGCTTCGCGGCCGCGGATCCGACCGGCGGTGCCCCAGCGAAGAAGGACGTGGACGTGAGCGGCGAGTCGGCGACCACGACGGTCTCGATTCCGTTCATTGTGCTCCCCGCGAAGAGCGGCACGCGAAACCTGACGCTGCCGCAGATCCCGATCACCGTCACTCGCGCGAACGGCGATCCGATGACGCTCTGCACGCAGCTCCACCTCGTGACGGCGGTCGATCCGACGGCAAGCGAGAAAGATCCGGCGCCCCACGCGAGCCCGCCGGGCAGACCTCAACGCGAGGACTGGCCGATCGCGCGTTGGGTCGCGCTCGGGACCCTCCTCGGCATCGTCGTCGCGTCGCTCGTCGCGTGGTGGGTCCGTCGCCAGTTGAAGAAGCCCGTACCCGAGGCCGACGCGATCCGGCGTCTCCCGTGGGAGGAAGCCCTCGAGGAGATCGCTCGCCTGAGACAGACCATCGACTATGCCGATGCACCTCGCGACGACCGCGCGCCCACGATCACGGGAAGCGGCCGCGCCGAGCTCTACGACGAAGTGAGCGACACGGTGCGAAAGTATCTCGGCGCGCGCTATGGGTTTTCGGGGCTCGGCTTCGACGGGCTCGAGACGACGAGCAACGAGATGATGGCGATCTTGAAGCGCGTGCGCCCCGCGGTGCCCGAGCTCGCGGGCATCCGTGCGTTCCTCGACGAGTGTGATCTCGTGAAATTCGCCCGCGTCGATCCGACGCCGTTTGCGTGCAAGGACGCGCTCGATCACGCCGAGAGCATCGTCACCCGAACGATGCCGAAGGACGCATCGCCCGAGCCTGTCGACGCGGCGACGCCGCCCATCCCCCCCGGCGATGCGCCGCCGCCAGAAGCGCCGCCGCAGCCACCGCCGCCGCCCCCCGCCGAGGCGCCCCCTCCCCCGCCGGAGGCTCACGCGTGATCAAGAAGATCCTCCGCATCGTCCTCATCATCGTCGGCTTCGTGGCCGTCGTAGTCGCGGCCGCGATCTACCCATTCGCGACCCGGGGTCACGATCTCGAGCACGCCATCCTGCAGAGGCCGTACTTCCTGTTCGGCCTCTGCGTCGTGCCGGTCGCGCTCTTCACTGGGACGTTGCTCCAAGGCTGGCTGCGACCTCACCTCAAGATCGGCACGGTCTTCCCGCTCGCGCGCGGTCCGCGGGGCATTCGGCCGCACCTTCGAGATCTGCCCGGCATCGTCCGCGCCGCGGCGCTCTTCTTCTTCGTCATCGCGCTCACGCGCCCCATCAACGTGAAGAAGGACGAGCGCGCCGCGGACAAGGGGATCGACATCGTCCTCGCGATGGATCTGTCCGGCTCGATGCGCGCGGTCTTCGATGGTGACGCGTCCGATCTGCCGGGACACCCCGACGTCGAAGAGGGCAAGCGCCTCACGCGGCTGGACACGGCGAAGGTCGTCGTCAAAGATTTCGTCAGTCGCAGAAAGAGCGACCGCATCGGCGTCGTCGTCTTCGCGAAGCACGCCTACATCTTGTCGCCACCGACGCTCGACTACTCGCTGCTCTCGAAGCTCGTCTCGAAGCTGACGTTGCGCGTCATCGACGACTCCGGCACGGCGATCGGAGACGCGCTGTCGACCTCTGTCGCGCGTCTTCGTCGAAGCGACGCCCAGTCGAAGGTGATCATCCTCTTGACGGACGGCGACTCGAACGCCGGCGAGGTGTCTCCCGATTACGCCGCAGATCTCGCAGCCGAGAATCACTGCAAGGTCTACACGATTCAAATCGGCAACGGCGACGAGGTCGATGTCGAAGAGGGCTCGGATTTCTTTGGGCATCCTCGCTACGTGAGGCAACGCTTCCCGGTAAATCCAGAGCTCCTCCAGCGCATCGCGGACAAGACCGACGGCAAGGCCTTCATCGCGAACGACGGCCGCGCCCTGGCCGACAGCATGCACTCCATCCTCGATCAGCTCGAGAAGACGCGCTTCGAGGCGCCGCGCTCGAGCTTCGAAGAGCTCTTCCCGTTCTACCTCATCCCCGGCGTGGTCCTGCTCGGCCTCGACGTGCTCTTGCGGGCGTTCTTGATGCGGAGGTTCCCATGATCTTCGCCGCGCCTTGGTTCCTCCTCGGGAGCGCGGTCGCGCTCGTCTTCGGGCTCATCCTGTTCGTGGGTGCGCTCCGCGCCGCCGCAGAGAAGCGGACCTTCGGCGACGACGCTCGCATCGGCGCGCTCATGACGTTCGACGCCGGAGGCAGACGCGCGGCGAAGGGCATCTTCATCGTCGCCGCGACGGTCTTCGCGTTCGTGGCGGCCGCGCGACCGCAGTACGGAAAAGAGAAGCAGCTCGTCCCGGCCACGAAGGTCGATGTCGTCATCGTGCTCGATTTTTCGAAGAGCATGTACGCGACCGACATCGCGCCCAATCGCATCAGCCGCGCAAAAGCAGAGGTCGCAGAGCTGGTAGAGGCGCTCCCGGGTGCGCGCTTCGGCGCCGTCGCCTTCGCTGGCGAGCCGATGGGTTTTCCGATGACCGAGGACGGCGCCGCCGTCGCGCAGTTCTTTCGTGGGCTCGAGCCGAACGACATGCCCGTCGGCGGGACGGCGATCGGTCGCGCGCTCGAGCATGCCCGCGAGCTCTTGCGTCGGGATCCGAAGGCGAAGGACCACAAGCGCTTCGTCGTCCTCATCACCGACGGCGAAGATCTCGAGGGGTCACCGGTGCGCGTCGCGAAGTCGCTCGGTGAAGACGGCACCACCGTGGACGTCGTGCAGATCGGCGGGCTCACCCCCGAGCGCATCCCGAACGTCCAGCCAGACGGCTCGGTCAAGGGCTGGCGAACGACCGAAGACGGAAAGTACATGACCACCGAGCTCACCGAGCGCGGCCAAGCCCAACTGAAGAGCGTCGCTTCTGCGACGCACGGTGGGAAGCTCGTCCGTTCGCAAGAGGGCAAGACCGGCATCAGCGAGATCACGGGCGACCTCCGCGACGCGATGCAGTCCGGTGAGTACGCGGAGCACTACGAGGACGTGTACGCGGACGTCTACGAGTGGCCGCTCGGCCTCGCGATCCTGCTCCTCTTTCTCGAGACGCTGCTCACCGATTCGCCGCGCATCCGCTTCTTTCGCCGCACCCCGCCGGTCGGAAAGCGTCCCCTCCCCTTTGCTCGCGAGGCGAAGCGTGCGTAAGCGCCTCGTCCCTCGCATCGCGGCGTTCGCGTCGCGCCGCTTCCCGTGGTTCTTGGCCGCGTGCATCGCCACGGGTGCGTTTCGCTTCGGCGTCGGCTGCTCGGGTTGGGATCCGAGTCGTCCGTTCGAACGCAACTCACCCGACGTCGATCGCGCGCTCGCGATGCTCGACGCCGGCGATCTCGACAACGCCGAAGAGGTCCTGTCCGACTACCTCGGGACGGGCGTTTGCAACGCCGGCGAGATTGGCCTCCCAGAGACGGTGCGTGAACGACCCGACGGCTCGTTCGACATGTCGCTCGTGCTCTTCTATCTCGGCGAGCGATACGGCCGACGATTCGGTGACGAAGAGAAGAAGGATCCGGCCAAGCCCGACGATCCCAGCCTGGACGAGAAGCGCGACCACGAGATCCGCTGCGCGCTCCTCGTCGCGCTCGCGATCGCCAGCGATGGCAACGTGCCGATCGAGCTGCGGGCACGCGCGTACTACCTCGCAGGCAACCTCGAGTTCTTGCGCGCGAACTATCCCGACGCGATCAAGGCGTACGAGCAGTCGCTGAAGCTCGTCCCCGGCATCCCGGAGGACGCCGGCAACGAGGACGGCATCGGCCGAGACGCTGCGTGGAACCGCGCCGTGGCGATCCGACGCCTCGAGAACCAGGACGGCGGCCCCGACTCCGGCCCCGACGCCGACGACGAGGATCAACAGCCCGACGCGGGACCGGACGCCGAGCCCCAACAGCCCGATGGCGGACAGGACGGCGGCGACGGCGGCGACGCGGGAGATGCGGGCGACTCCGGGCCGGACGGCGGCGACGCGGGCGACTCGGGCGCCGACGCAGGCGACGCGGGCGACTCGGGCGCCGACGGCGGGGACGCCGGTGGTGACGGCGGCGACGCGGGAGATGCGGGCGCCGACGGCGGCGACGGCGGCGACGCAGGCAAAGACGCTGGACAGGACGGCGGAGCGAGCCAAGATCCCAGCCAAAACGATCCGAACCAAGATCCGAGCGACGGAGATCCCGACGATCCGCAGAGCCCCCAGCAGGGCGATCGCATCCTCGATCGCTTCGAGGAATCTCCGAGCTACCAACAGGAAGAGGCCAAGCGGCAATCCGAGAAGGGTCGCCGACGCGGAATGGAGGACAAGTGAGGTCGCCCCGCTCTTCGAGTCGCCGAGCCGTCGCGCGCGTCATCGCGCTCTTCGCGATGCTGTTCGCGTTCGCGCTGCTGCCGCAGTTCGCAAGCTTGGCGCGCGCGGCCGGCGGCATCACGGCGTCCACACAGGCGAGCGGCACGATGGTCGAGGTCGATCAGCCGTTCACCGTGACGCTCGAGCTCGACAGCGACGAATCGATCGGACCGGTGACGTCGCCGTCTTTCGATCCGCCGGCGGGCGTGTCGGTGCGCGGGCCGAGCTTCGGCATGAGCGAGCGCACGACGTTCACGAACGGCGTCGCGACCCGCGTCGCGTCCGCGCGCATCTCGTACACGCTGGTCGCTTCGGCGCCGGGAAAGTTCACCTTCAAGAGCCCGACCGCGACCGCGCAGGGCCGATCGTGGAGCGGACAGACCGTGACGGTAGAGGTCGTCCCGCAGGGCAGCGGCCCAGGCGCCGGGGTCGGCCCCGGCCCAACCCCGTTCTTCTTGCCGACTCCCGGCTTCAACGATCCGTTCACCTCGCGCGATGACGAAGAGGCGCCCAGCGCCCGCGATTTGGAGCTGCAGAACGCGCCCGACGACGACTACTTTCTCCACGCGGTCGCCGACAAGCAAGCGGCGGTCGTCGGCGAGCAGATCACCTATTCCGTCTACCTGTACTTCCGCGTCTCGTACGAGATGAGCGAGCGCTCGGATCCGAAGTACGCCGACTTCCTGCGCTTCCCCATCCTCACCGATCCAGCGAGCACGAAGAGCGTCTACACGCGGGTCAACGACAAGCGCTACGGCGCGCGCCTCGTCGAGCGTGTCGCGCTCATCCCGCTCAACGCAGGCAAGCTCCACGTCGGGACCATGTCCGCGCGCTTCAAGGGCCGGCAGATCGGCAGCGGCGTGCTCCGGCAATCGAACGATGTCGAGGTCGACGTCACCGAGCCGCCGGCAAACGGCCGTCCCGCGGGATACGTCGTCGGCGACGTGGGTCAGTACGCGCTCACCGCTTCCGTGAGCCCTCGCAAGGTCGCGCAGGGAGGGTCGGTGTCCGTCTCGGTGCGAATCGAAGGCGTCGGCAACGTCCCGAGCGAGATCAAGCCCCCCGTCGTCGCCGGCGCAGAGTGGCTGACACCCCATCGCAAAGACGATCTGACGATCAAAGATGGGCGGGTCTCTGGGAGCCGCACGCTCGAATACGTGGTCCGCTTGGATCGTGCCGGGAAGCTCGATCTCGGCACGCTCGAGCTTCCCTATTTCGATCCGACGAGCAACCAATACGAGGTCGCGAAGGTCGCGCTCGGGCCGGTCGACGTCGACCCCACGACGCCGACCGACGCGGACGTGAAGCGCGCGCAGAACAAGGACGGCGACGATCCTCTGGCTCGTCTGCCCCACACGCGCCCAAGACTGACGGCGTTCGCGCCCGCTCGACCGCTGACACTCCCACCGTGGGCCCTCTGGGGCGGCGTCGCGGTGCCGCCGATGTTCGCTCTGTTCTTGCTGGGTCTCGGGCGAGCGCGCCGCGCTGCAGCCGTTCGCAGAGGGGCCCCCGCCGCCGCGGCCCGGGCGAAGCTTCGGGAAGCGCTCGGCGACGCAAAGGCCGCGGAGAAAGCGGCCGACGCGAAGGCGCACCTCGGCGCGATCGAGCGAGCGACCCACCTCGCGATCGAGCTCGGAACCGGCGTGAAGTCGCGTGGACTTCGCCTGGACGAGATCGAGCCGACCCTCATCGAACGTGATGTCGCTCCCGCGGTCGCGAAGGAAGCCGCCGAGCTCCTCTCGCAATGTGACGCGCTTCGCTTCGCGCCCGATGATGGTGAGATCGCGACGAAGGACCTCCATTCGCGCGCCGTGAAGCTCACGAAGAAGCTCGCGCCGTGAGCGGAGCACGCTCGAAACTCTCGACCCGAGGACGTGGGCTCCTCGCCGCGATCGCGCTCGGGCTCGTCCTCACGGCGTGGTCGAGCCACGCGCAGGCCGACGATCGCGAGGAGCGCTTCTCTCGCGCGTCGGCGGCGCTCGACAAAGGCGACACGGCGACGGCCCTGCTCGATCTCGAGGCGCTCGCCGACCGAGGCGTGCTTCACCCGGACGTGGCCTACTCGCGTGGGCTCGCCTACGCGATGCGTGCGCGCTCGCCGTCTGCCGAACCGGGCGACCTGGGACGCGCCGCAGAGGGATTCGAAGAAGCGCTGCGGCTTCGACCGGACGATCGCGACGCAGAGCAGGCCCTCGATCTCGTGCACGCAGAGGTCGCGCGCCGTCGCGCCCGAATGGACAAGAACGACACGGTCGTCCGGCCGTCGCTCGACCGCGTCCTCGTCACGACATTGAGCCCCGTCGCGTGGGTCATCCTGGCGATCTTCGCGAGCTTGCTGCTGGCGTTCGGGTTGCTCGCGCGACGCCGAGAACGACGCTTCGTTCGGATCGCCGGCAAGGTCCTCGTGCCCACTTCGCTCGTGGCGCTCGCCGTATTGGTTCCAGCCGCGGCTATGTCTCGGAGCTTGACCGAGACACGTCGAGAGGGCGTCGTCATCGTCCCGGAGATCGGCATGCGCGACGACGATGGTCAGCCGACGACGGCGCCCGACATCCCCGAGTCGACCTTGATCGAGGTCGGTGAGCGACGCAACGACGTGCTGCTCGTGCGGTGGGGCTCCTACGAAGGCTGGGTCCCAGCAGAGAGCGTCCGGGTCATCGCCCAGCCCCACCCCGAAGGCTGACTGCGGACGGCCGTCTCCTCGAGCTCGACGAAACCTGATGAGGCTCCCCAGCTCGCGGGCTAAGGTGCCCCGAAGTGTGGGTTCGACGCGCAGCCATTCGCCCAGTGCCGGCCTTCGCCGAGGTTCCGGCGCATGTGCTCGAGACGCTCGAGGACGAGCTCGCAGAGGAGCGTGACGACAGCAAGCGTGAGCTCGATCTCGCGTTCGAGCGCTTCGAGGAGCGCCAACCGATCCTGGCGAACCACCTGGGCGAGGCGCTGACGAAGCCGAAGGACGAGACCGCGCTCGCGCTCGGCTACTTTCTGACGCTGGCGATTTGGATGAGCTTCGAGCGCACCTTTCGTGGCGAGCTCGAGCAGATCACCGAGGTCGCGCTGAAGGGCGTCGAGGAGTCATTGACGCTCGACGAGGAGATCCGCGTCGCCGACCCCGCAGAGGTGATGGACTCGGACGACGTCATCGCGATGGAGCAGCCTCATCTCGTCCGCTACGTGCACGATCACGTCGAAGCCGCGCTCGAGGCGCACGCCGACGAGGTCGACGTCGACGAGGTCCACCACGTCTACCGGACCGTGCTCGTCGAGATCCTCGCGCTCTCTTACGCCGTCCGCCCCCCCGATGGCGTCGACTTGGGAAAGACGACCGAGTTCAGCGCCTGAGCGCGACCGTATTGGTGCGCCTCAGACTGCGGTCCGAGTGGACGCGTCGACGACCTGGTCTGCGTTGATCGTGATCTCGCCGGCAGAGTCGACCGTGACTTCGTAGTGCTCGAGCGCCGTAACGGCCGGCCCCCTCGTGACGGCGCCGTTCACGTCGAATTCGCTGCCATGGCACGTGCAGGTGAGCCCGTCGGGAGTGACCGTGCCGTCGTATTGCATGTCGCAGTCTTGGTGGGTGCAGATGAGTGTCATGGCGTAGAGACCGCCTTCGTCGCGCGCTATCGCGACCGACATGCCGTCCACGGCCGCGATGCTCCCGACCGCGACGTCCGAGACGTTGCCCGCCGAGATCGTTCCCGCCGGACCATTGCCGCCGGTGGCGTTGGAGCAGCCGAGGCCGCAGAGGCTCGCTACTCCAAGACCGGCTGACCCTCCTAGGACGTGGAGAAAAACGCGACGACTCGATTCAGATGCAGACATCTTTTGGACTCCTCGAGTCGCAGGGGAAATGCGCGACTCGTATTCCGTCCGTAGCAAGCCGTAGGCCGCCATTCGCACGCGACGTCCGGCCCTCTCGCGAGCTCACGAACGAAGTCCAGTGGCCGCTGGCGGCGGCCAGGAGGCCGCAGTTCAGGTACGGAGGGCGACGGTGGCGCGCACGCCTTGCGCGGATGACTCGACGCGCACCGAGCCACCGTGAGCTTCTACCAACGCGCGCACGACGAAGAGCCCGAGCCCCAAGCCGCCCGGCTTCGACGACACCGCGGCGAACGGCTCGACGGGGCCGAAGCCGGGACCATCGTCGGAGACGAGCATCTCGACACCGCTCGGCGTTGCCGAGGCGCGGAGCTCGATGCGACCACCTTCTTCGCGACGCGAGAGCGCAGCGATGGCGTTTTCGACCAGGTTCGCGACGACGCGCTCCATCAAGCGGCGCTCCGCGCGCACGACGAGGTCCGCCGGTATCGACACGGTGAGCGAGATCGACGTGGGCCGCCCGACGTCGCGCAGCGCCGACTCGACGAGGTCCGAGAGCGCGACCTCTTCCGTCTCGAGCCGTCCACCATTGGCGACGGCGACCATTCGCTCGACGAGATCGCGCGCGGACTGAATCTGGCGGTCGAGCTTGTCGAGCTGCTTCGAGAGCGCCTCGGGGTCGGCGAGCTTCCCCTTCGCGAGGTACGCGCTCGACGACGCGACCGCGAGGAGGTTTCGAAGCTCGTGGAGTGAGCCCGCTAGGAGCGCGGCGGCCATTTCCAGCTTCGCGCTCGGCGCCCGTCGTTCCCCCGGGTGGTCGCTCATTTTTCGCGGCTTCCGCGCTCGGTCAGCCGAACGTGGCTCCCTCGGCCGGAGCAGTCTCGGGGGCCGTCTCTGCGCGCGTCGACGGGCTCATGACGAGCGCGACGCGCACGCCCTTCCACTCTACCTTGCCCTCGAGCTCCCCGAGGAGAAGCGCCGCGAGCTCGCTCGGGCGCGCGGCGCCGCCGGGCGTGATGATCGTCTCGATGTCGACGCCGACGAGGTCGCCGACGATGCCGGCGCGGAGGACGTCCTCGCGCAAGGACGTGTCCATCGTCGACAGCTTCGCGATGTACGGACGAAGATCGATCATCTTCGACAACTCGCCGGTCTTGCGGCGGATCGTGTGCTCCGCTGCGGAGAGAAGCGCCTCGATGCGGCGACCGAGGAACGCTTCGCAGGTCTCGTCGGTCAGCTCTTGCTCGAGCGCCTTGCGCGCGAAGACGAGCGCATAGCGCGCGCCCGCGACGAGCTTCGACACCGACGCGTCCCCGCGCTCGACCTTCTCGATGCGAAAGAAGCGCAGCCCCTCTGGCGCGCGCGCGTTGAGGAGCGCGGCGAGCTCGTCGTGATCGGTCGTGATCTCGGCCTTCAGACGGACGTCGCAGAGCTCGCCCAAGCTGGCGAGACCGAGAGGGAGCGCGGGAGAAAACACCATGTCGGGCTTCGGATGGAAGCCCTTCGTGAGCTCGAGCTCGACGCCGACGCGGCGGAAGACGCGCGGCAGCTCACGCACCAGATCGAGGTGACCGAGCAACGCGACTGCGCCGGTCTTCTCGAACCAGAGTCGATAGACCACGCCCGCCTTTCGCGGAGGGGTCTGCTTCACGCGGACGACCGGCTCTGCCCCCATCGCGTCGGCGGCTTCGAGCGACGCGGGGACGACCGCAGGAGGCGGAGGCTTGAAGATCGGAAGCGGACGCTTCTTCGCGCCGAGTCTGTCCAAGAACTCGACGCGCTCTTCGCGCATGCGCGTCATGTCACACGCGACGCCGCAGTCGTAGCAGACGAGGCGTCGAGTCTCTTTGAGTGCGTCCTCGACGTTCGTTTCGTGCACGAACGCGCCCGCGACCTTGCCGCAGGGTGGAGAGAGGCGGCTCGCGAGAGCTTTGCGGTATTCGCGCGCGAGGAACCCGTCCTCGAGACCGACGTCGATGTGGCTCCACGGGAGGCGCGCCGAGACGGGCAGCGTCTGGAGGTACGTGGCCGGCTCGATCCCGGCGCGGTCGAGCGCGTCCTTCCACACGTCCAGGTTCAGCTGATCTTCCCACGAGTCGAAGCGCGCGCCATTTCGATACGCGTCCTCGAGCACGTCCGCGAGGCGACGATCTCCGCGCGCAAAGATCCCCTCGATGAGGCTGGCTCGCGCGTCGTGGGTCTTGAGCTTCATGCCGCGGATCTTGCGAGCCTCGTGGCGGAGCATCTGCTGCTTCCGATCGATGTCGGCGAGCCCGTCGAGCGCGCACCACTGAAACGGCGTGTGCGGCTTGGGGACGTGCACCGAGACCGAGACCGTCACCTCGACGGGTTTGCCCTTCGCGGCTGCCTTCTTCCCGGCGGCGAGCGCACGCGCTCCCGTCCCGATGATGCCGAGGACGTCCTCGTCGGTCTCGGTGGGGAGGCCGCAGATGAAGTAGAGCTTCATCTTGCCCCACCCTCGAGAGAAGACGCGCTCCGCGGTCTCGAGGAGCTGTTCTTCGGTGACGTTCTTGTTGATGACGTCGCGCATGCGCTGCGTCCCTGCCTCGGGGGCGAACGTCAGGCCTGTCGCGCGAACGCGCTTGAGTTGATCGAGCAGCTCTGGCTCGAGGCCGTACGCGCGAAGAGACGACACACCGAGCGAGATGCGCTTTTCGGTGAGCTTGTCGGTGACCTTCTTGATGAGCGGAGCGATGCACGAGACGTCGGCCGTCGAGAGCGCCGTCAGCGACACCTCGTCTTGTCCGCTCTTCTCGACGGCGCTGAGGACCGTGGCGACGATCTCTTCCGGATCGCGCTCGCGCACCGGGCGATAGATCATCCCGGCCTGACAGAAGCGGCAGCCTTCGGTGCATCCGCGGGCGATCTCGATGCTCATGCGATCGAAGATCGCCTCGGGGCCGCCCGTCGGGCTCTCATCGGGGAACGGATACTTCGCCAGATCGACGAGGGATCGCGTCACCGGAAACGGGAGCGTCGCATCGTCCGGACGAACGACGACCTCGAGGCCGGTCGCGGGATCGAGCGCCGTGGCGTAGAGCGAAGGAACGTAGACCGCTCCGAGCTTCGCGAGCGCGCGAAGCCGCTCGGCGCGTGGCACGCCAGCATCTCGGAGCGATTTCCAGGCCAACGCGACTTCGGTGAGCTTCGCCTCGCCATCGCCGATGACGATGGCGTCGACGAACGCGGTGATGGGCTCGGGGTGCGTCGCGACCGGACCACCCGCAAGGACGAGCGGGTCGGCTTCGCCGCGGTCCTTCGCGCGAAGCGGAATGCCGCCGAGCTCGAGCATCGAGAGGATGTTCGTGTACGTGAGCTCGAACTGCAGCGAGAAGCCGACGACGTCGAAGTCGGAGAGCGGGCGCTTCGACTCCAAGCTCACCAGCGGCAACCCGCGCGTGCGAAGCTCTCGCTCCATGTCGATCCACGGCGCGTAGCAGCGCTCGGCGAGCGTCCGTGGATCGTCGTTCAAGATGCCGTAGAGGATCTTGAAGCCGAGGTGGCTCATGCCGATGTCATAGACGTCGGGGAACGCCAGGCAGACCGTCGCGACGTCCGCGCTCCACGCCTTCGGACGCGAGCCCACCTCGCCGCCGGTATAGCGAGCGGGCTTGTCGACCTTGTGCAGGAAGTCAGCGTACGGGTGAGGCGCCATAGGGGTCGCGTAGCGGTACTACGCTGGGCGGTCCCCCGCCACCCCACGAACCCCCGAGACCGTCGACCGTCCGCCCTTCCGGGCGAACTACCGCGCCGAGTCGTCTCGGGTCTTGGCCTCTGCGACGCGACGCCAGAACTCGCGCACGTCTTCCATCCGCTGCGTCATCGGCAGCGGCGGCAGCCGATCTCGAATCCGTCGGCCGTAGCCGCGACTCGCGAGGCGCTTGTCGAGGACGGCCACGATGCCGCGATCGTCTCGGGTGCGAAGCAGGCGACCGATCCCCTGTTTCAAGCTGATCGTCGCGTCCGGGACCGCGTAGGCGGTGAACGGGTCTACCCCGAGCGCCTCGAGCTCCATCGCGCGGGCTCGGTAGACCGGGTCGCTCGGCACCGCGAACGGGAGTTTGTCCAAGATCACCAGGCGGAGGGCGCTCCCCGGCACGTCGACGCCCTCCCAGAAGCCCATCGTCGCGACCAAAATGGCGTGGCCATGGGCGCGAAACTTTTCGATGAGCGCGCCCTTGGGCGCGTCGCCCTGGACCCACACCTCGCGGCCGGCACCGCGACGCAGGTGCGCCCCGAGGACGCGCATCGCGCGGAGCGAGGTCGTCAGCACGAACGCGCCGCCTCCCGTGACGTCGCAGAGCTCGAGCGCGCGCGCCGCCGCGAGATCGGAGAAACCTTCGCCGCTCGGCTCGGGCAGGTCGTCGGGGACGTACAAGAGCGCCGAACGCGCAAAGTCGAAGGGCGAGCCGACCTCGAGCTCTTCGATGGGGACGCCCGACAGCTCGTCGAGGCCGAGGCGCTGACGCAGAAACGAGAACGTGGACGGAGAGCCGACCGGCTTCGCAGGAGGCTCGTCGAGCTCGTAGCGCTCGGCGTCTCGGTTCTTCGCGGCGCCCGCGACGGGCACCGACGTCAACGTCGCGCTCGTCAGGACGACGCCCCCCGTCCGCTCGAAAAGGCGCTCACGCAGGATGCGACCTGCCGCGACGACGGACGCTCCGAGGATGGTGCGCTGGCCCTTCGCCTCGACCCAGACGACGTCGCTCGTCGCAGGCTCGAGGACGCGTGCCGCGTCGGCGCGGAGCTCGGACACTCTCCGCGCGACGACGTCCACGCCGGGAGTCGTCGCGTGCACATCGGCGAAGTGCTCGAGCGCGAGCAACGCCTCGTCGAGCTCGTGGTGAAAGCGCCGCAGCGTCACCTCGAGGTCCTCGCGTTCGATCGGAGCGCGCCCCTCGGCCATGCCCGCGGCGCGCAGAATGCGGCGTGCAGCCTCGAAGAGGTTCGAGGCGCGCGCGCTCGTCTCTCGAATGAGCGCGACGCCGTCTTGGCTGACGAGCATGCGATCTGCGAGCCCGGCGCGGACGAGCGTGCTCTCCGCGTCGCGCAACGTCGACGCGACGCGTGACGTCGAGAGGCGCGCTCCGAAGAAATCGCTGACGACGTCCTCGATGCGATGCGCCTCGTCGAAAATGACCGCGTCATATGGGGGGAGGACGCCAGCTCGCCCTGCCCCGGCGGCGTCGCCGGCTTGCGCTTTCACCGCGAGGTCCGCGAAGAAGAGGTGATGGCTGACGACGACGACGCGGGCCCGGGCGATGTCGCGCTTCATCTTCGTGACGAAGCACGCCTCGAAATGCGGGCAGCCCTGGCCGATGCGCGTCTCTTTGCTCGAGGTCACCAGTCCGAGGAGCGGATCGTCGTCGGGGATGTCTCGCAGCTCGGCGATGTCTCCGCTCGTCGTCGTCTTCGTCCATGCTTCGACGATGGGCAGCGAACGACGGTGCGCCATGGCGATCTTCGGATCTCGGCGCGCCTCTTCGAACCGGCGCCGACATAGATAGTTCGTGAGACCCTTCGCGAGCGCGACCTCGACCGGTCTCTCGAGGTGCGGCGTGACCATCGGGACAAAGCGCTCGACGATCTGCTCTTCGAGCGCCTTCGTGGCCGTGGAGATGACGACGCGCTGGCCGCTTCGCATCGCCGGCACCAGATACGCGAGCGTCTTGCCCGTGCCGGTCCCCGCCTCGCACAGCAAGATCGAAGCGCCGTCGAGCGCGCGTTCGACAGCGCCCGCCATCTGCGACTGGCCTTCGCGCGACTCGTAGCCTGGGAGCGCGCGGGCGAGCGGCCCCTCGGGCCCGAGGATCCAGGCCGCGCTCGGGCGTGCGCGTCGGTTCGGCGGATCCTCGCCTGCGGAGGCGAGGTCCGCGTGCACGAAGTCCTCTTCGAAGGCCCCATCCCATTCGCCAGGATCGTCGTGCGATCCCGCGGGGCCTTCGTCGACGCTGCCCACGAAGAGGCCGTCAGCCGCCGTCTTTGGGCGGCGGCGGAGCCGGAGGCGGCTCGCTTGCGCTCGGCTCGTCCGAGATGCCCTGCGCCAACGCTTCGAAGTTCGGGACCGACCCGCTCCCGTCCAGGAACTCGACGCCGACGATGCCCCCGTCCGGCTCTTCTTGAACCCATACGATGCGGCACGGACGCGGAGCGCCCGGGCCGATGGCGACCTTCGCCTCTGTCCCCAGCTCGATGACTTCGTCCACGATCGCGCGGAGACCGCCTCGGCTCACGTTCAGCGCCCAGCCGTCGATGGCCTTCTCGGCGACGGTGAACAGAACGCGGTCGTTCGCCTCTCTGCGGGCGCCGCCCTGTCGCCTAGTCGGGGGAACGCCAGGTTGTGCCGGAAGGTCGGGAATCGAGCCGAGAGAACGCCTACTCACGGGGCGGCAGCATAGCACGTCACCGCCCGCCTCGCGGGCATGCTAGGAGGCCGCTCGGAGCGAAAAGCACTGTGAACCGGCTGACCACACTCCTCGGCGGCGTCTTCGTCATCCTCATTTCCGTCGTCTTCGTCGTGAACTTCCAGCCCGGCGGCGGGCGGAACCAAATGCAGGACAGCCCGGAATGCGCAGCCGAGGTGCTCGGAGATTGCGTGCGCCGCGAGCACTACCAGGCGGCATTTCACATCATCGTCCCTTCTGGAATCCAGTCGGACGCGATCAAGCAGTACAAGCTGCGCCAGCTGGTGATGGACGGCCTGGTCGAGCGCGAGCTCCTCTGCGCCGAGGCGAAGCGACTCGGGATCGGTGTCAGCGAAGAAGACCTCACCGCCGAGCTGAAGGCGGGGCGGATCCACATCTCGATGCCGAGCTCGGCGGCGCCGCTGCTCGGCTACCAGCTCCACATCGGTGAAGACGGCGTGCGCGACTACTCGCAGCTCTTCAATGATCCGAAGACGCAGAAGTTCTCATCGGCCGCGTACACGCGGACGGTCACCGAGCTGACGCGCATGAGCGAGGTCGAGTTCCGCGACTTTCAACGCAAAGAGCTCATCGCGCAGCGCATGCGCGAAGTGATCAAGAACCGCATTCGCATCAGCGAGTCCGAGGCGCGCGACCAATTCACGCGTGAAAAATCTACCGCCACGGTCAAGTACGCGTTCGTCACGCCCGCGTTCATCGCTGAGAAGGTGCTCGATCGTTCGGACGCCGCCATCGCGGCCTGGGCCGACAAGAACGCCGACCAGGTCGACAAGGCCTTCGAATCGCGAAAGAAGACGCTCGGCGACGAGTGCCGCGTCGCGCACCACATCCTGCTTCGCACGAAGCCGGACGCGACCGACGAAGAAAAGAAGAAGGTGAAGGACGATCTCCTCGCCTTGAAGAAGAAGATCGACGACGGCGCGAGCTTCGAAGAGATCGCGAAGGCGCACTCGGGCGACATCGAGACCTCGAAAGAGGGGGGCGCGCTCGGTTGCGTGTCCAAGGGCGATTGGCCGGAGGCCTTCGACAAGGCGCTCTTCGGCATGGAGAAAGACGGCGCGATCTCGGACGTCGTCGAGACGCCGTTCGGCGTCCACCTCATCCGCCTCGACAAGGTGCTGAAGGGCGACGACATGATCAAGGCGGCGCGCATCCGAGCCGCGCGCAAGATGTACGTGCTCGCCGAGGCGAAGCGTCTCGCCGTCGAAGGCGCGCAGGAGATCCAGAAGGCAGCGAAGGGCGGAAAGTCCCTGGACGACGCCGTCGCCGAGTACCTGGCGAAGGTCGCGCCGCAGAGCGGCGACAAGAAGGACGCCGACAAGAAGGACGGCGACACTGACAAGAAGGACGGCGACGCCGACAAGAAGGACGCCGACGCTGACAAGAAGGACGCCGACGCTGACAAGAAGGACGCCGACAACAAGGACGACGGCGACGACGAGCCCGAGGCCAGCGTCACGCAGCCGCCGACGGTCGAGACGAGCCTTCCCTTCAGCTCGTCGAGCGGCCCCTTCACCGGCGCGGCGCAGGGCGAGGATCCGACGACGGTTGCGCTCGGGCTCGCGAAGCCGGGTGACGTCGCCGACAAGCTCATCATGATGCAGGACAGCGGCGCGGCGATCATGCAGCTCGTCGAGCGCAAAGCCCCCGCCGACGACGGGTGGGAGGCTCAGCGCGACTTCTACTTCTCGAGCCTTCGACAGAAGAAGCAGGCGGCCGGCTTCGCCGACTACATGCGGCGTCTTCGCGCCGCGCACGCGGCCGACATCCACCCGAACGATCACTTCACCACCGATCCCGACGACAAGCCGAAGGGTTCGAGCAGCTCGACGCCGACGGAAGAAGAGTGAGCTCACTCGGCACGAGGCGCCGCGTCCGCGGGGCGTCCGTGCCCGCGGCTCGCGTCGAGACGCTCGCGAGCGGACTCCGCGTCGCCCTCTCGCCCCTGCCTCATCTCCACCGTGCGACGGTGTCGTTCGTGCTGCGCGTCGGCGCGCGGTACGAGACCCCCGAGACGAACGGCCTCTCGCACTTCCTCGAGCACATGCTCCACCGAGGAACCGCGACCCTGCCGAGCGCCCACGCGCAGGCTGACGCCCTCGAGAGCCTGGGAGCCACGCTCGAAGCGACGACAGGGGTCGACCACGGCGCGTACACGCTCTCTTGCCCACGCGAGACCTTCGACGAAGCGACGGCACTGGTTGGTGAAGCGCTGCTGAGGCCAGCGTTCACTTCGGTGGACGTGGAGCGCGGGATCGTGCGGGAAGAGCTCGCAGAGGAGCGCGACGAGCGCGGTCGCCTCGTCGATCCGGACGGCGTCGCTCGCGCGGCGCTCTTCGGAGACCACGCGCTCGGCTTCCCCATCGTCGGGACGCCGCGCACCTTGCGGAGCTTCGGTCGCGACGACCTCGAGAATCATCATCGTCGTCACTACACGACGACGGCGGCGGCGATCGGCGTCTCGGGCGCATGCCCTGCCCCGCGCGCGACGCTGCGAGCGCTCGAGCGCGCCTTCGGGGACGCGCCCCGTGGCCGTCCGCTGCGTGCCGCGCGATTCCAGCGAAACGCCACTTCGCCGGCCCTCAGCGTCGTCCGCACGCCGTCGCACCAGATCGGCGTACGGGTCGCCATGCTCGCCCCCGGACGTCGCGTCGCGGCGTCCGCGGCGGCCGAGCTCCTCCTTCGCATCGTGGACGATGGGAACGCCACGCGGCTCTATCACCGGCTCTCGGACGAGCTAGGCCTCTGTTACGACGTCTCCGCCGGCTACGAGCCCTACGACGACGTCGGGCTCTTCGATATCGCCGCGGAAGCCACCGAGGACGGCGCCCTCCTCGCGCTCGAAGAGATCCTGCGCATGTTGACCGATCTCGAATCCTGCGGGCCGACAGAGCTCGAGCTCGAGAAGGCGAAGTCGCGCGCGCGCCACCACGCAGACCGCACGCTCGACCAAGCAGAAGAGTGGTCGGAGCAGTCCGCTCTCGCGTTGATTTCGGACGTGCCCGAGAACCTCCACGTACACCACAGCCGGCTCCTCGAGATCGGACGCGCCGAGGTCGCGGGCGTGGCGCGGCGAATGGTCCGTCGCAAGAACCTCGTCGTGGCGCTCGTCGGACCGGTGTCGCACGCCGCCGAGAAGCGCGCGCGCGAGCTCGTCCGCCCCTTCGAAGGCTGAGTCGCGAGGCACCGCCCTGCGCGGTCCGGCGCCCGCCGCCGGCACGCCGGCGGCCGCCAAGGCAACGCAACGCTCACGCGGGGGTGCGGGCGACGCGCACACGCCACAAACCGCGATGATGCCCGCGGGAGCATCGCTGGTGCGCAGCTTGCTCGTCACTGGGGGTGGCCCCCGTTTCTCTTTTCCACGAGGCACCTCTCGAGGTCATTCGCCGCGAGCCCTCGGTCGTTCTCGATCTGCTGGAATGGGTAGGAGAGCCACGACCGAATCGGTCGCCCGCAAAGCTCATGCTGCTCGATTCGGAGCTGACCGACCCCACACCGCTCGTGCGCAACGCCGACGCCGTCGTTGCGACCACAGACGGGGCCGGCGACATCACGAGGATCGTGGTCGTCGAAGTGCAGCGCGAACGTGACGACGCCAAGCTCTCGAGCTGGCCGCTCTACATCGCGCACTTGGCGGCGCGCCATCGAGCACCGGTAACGTTGCTCGTCCTCGCGTTCGACGAGGGCGTCGCGCGCTGGGCGCGGAAGCGGCGCTCTCTCGGCCCCAACCTCACCCTCGAACCCACGGTGATTGGACCCAAGCAGCTGCCCTCGATTCGGTCCGGACAGGGCGTCCGCGCGGGCGCCGTGCTCGCCGCGCTCGGCCACCTGGCCGCGCGGCGCGGCCCGGGCCGGCGAGAAGCCGAGGTCATCCACGTCTTTGAAGCGCTGCTTCGAAGCGACGCGACAGAATCGCGCCACGTTTACCTATCACTCTTGCACGGGACTGCGCGCGCGGACCTCCGCGCTAGACTGGAAGAGCTCTTGGAGGAACACGGCATGGGCGCACTGGAAATCATCTTCAACGACGGCAAAGCCGAAGGCGTCGCGCTCGGTAAAGCCGAAGGCATTCTCGCGGTCCTTCGCAAACGTGGGGTCGCGATCAGCCCCGTCATCGTCGAGCGCATCCAGAGTACGAAGGATCTCACGCTCCTCGATCAGTGGCTCGATCGCGCGCTCGAGGTCACGGACGCTGACGGCCTATTTCTCGTCGAACGCGGCTAGCGGACCTCCGCTAGCTAGGGGTATCCGTGGTTAGCTGGTGCGCGTCGCGGACGCGCGTCGCGGACGTGGCCCACTGACGCACGGCGCTGAGGCGCGGCGTGGATGCAGGCTGTGTCCGCGCACGAACACCGGGGGTTTGCGTCAGGGGTGGGCCGTTCGTGCGCGCTCCGTGCCGTGTTCGTGCGCCGCGGCGGCGATTTCGGCTGGCCGCTGTTTCAAGGGCGGGCTCCGCGCACCAACGGTGGGGGGAGCGCGCGGCAACCCGGCACCGCTGACGCAAGGGTGCCCAATTGATGCGCCTCGCGGACGCGCGCACCCGACGCGGCACGTCGCCGTTGCCATGCCCAAGTCCGCCCGCAAGGGCCGCCATGAAAACGTTGGGCGGGACCAGAAAGGCCGCTTCGCTCGACGCTTCGCCGGCCTTCACATCAGCGAGGGCCGGGCGGGAGACCCGCCGAAACCAGCGACCCCCCTGGTCCGGCCGCAAGGCCCCCGCCGCCACAGACAGTCACTCTCCTGCTACGACGTATTCTTTCAAGCGCGCGTCCGCGTCGTCACCAAACAGCAATCGACACGCCTCCGACAAGCCGGGAGCCGACTCGATCTCGCTTCTTCGCATGACGAGCGCGATCTTCGAGCGCCGCCGCAGAAAGTCCTCGAGCTTCTCGATCATCTCGCGCTCTGCCGCCAGCTCGAGCTCGCAACGCAGATACTCCGCGTTCTCGATGACGAGCTCGGCTTGGGATCGATCTGCACGCATGGCCTCGAGCAGCCGAAACGCCTGGTCGCCATACCGACGCCAAAGTCGGACGGTGAGCGGTTCACTCGAGGCCTTCGGCGTCATCGCATCGAGGTCCATCGCCGCGGCCGCTTCACGGAAGCGCGCGGCTTCGTCGGCGCCGGGCTCGCCGTACCATCGCGCCTCTCTATGGGTGAGAGCGACCCCGAGGCGCTCGACCTCGGCGGCGATCTCCTCTCCCACGTTGAGGCAATCGGTGAGCTTTCCGCCGAAGACGCTGACGTGCTTCGACGCGGGGTCGACCTCGACCTCGTGCTTTCGAGAGAGCTGCAGCCAGTCGACCTCTCCGTCGCCGTTCGACGACACGACGAGCGGGCGAACCCCGCAGCGCTCTGCGATGACGTCGCGCTCGGTCAGCGGCTCGGGGAGCGCCAACCGCTTGTTGATGTTCGACAGAACGAACGCGCGGTCCTCGTCGGTGACGGTCGCGTCCGGAGACTCGACGCGCGTGTCGGTCGTTCCGATGACCGTGCGGGGCCCCATGGGGATGACGAAGAAGAGCCGGCCGTCGTCGGCAAAGAACGTGAGCACGCGCTTGTTCGGTGTGAGCCGGCGGACGATGAGGTGAATGCCCTTCGAGAAGACATGGCGGTGTGTGGTCGAGACCCCGGCCAGGGCGTTCACCGGGTCTACCCAAGGGCCACACGCGTTGACGAGGACCTTCGCTCGCACCTCGAGCGCCGCTCCGGTCAGGCGGTCGACACATGACGCCGTCCAGAGACCATCGTCGCCCCGCGCCGTCTTCTCCACCTCGACGTAGTTCGCGGCGACGGCGCCGCCGTCGATCGCGCGGCGAACGAAGCCCCACACGAAGCGCGCGTCGTTGTCGTGAAAGTACGCGTCCGAGTACTCGAAGCCGCCGTCGCACTTCGCTTCGGCGAGGTCGACGATCGGCTCCTCGGCGGCGATCGTCGCCCGCGACAAGAGCCGCGGCGCCCGCGTAAAGAAGCTCCCGAGCAGCCAGTAGAGCAACGTCCCGAGGAAGAGCTTCAATCGCCCATGGCGGAACCCAGGCTGATGCGCCGCGAAGAAGCGGATCTCTTCGACCGTCGACGGGTAGCTGCGGATGAGATGGTTGCGTGAGACGCAGAGCTTGCGCACGAGGCCGAGCTCGAACGTCTCCATGTACTTGATGCCGCCCCACGCGAGGTTCGACGACTGCTGGCTCGTCGCCGACGCGAAGTCTGCCTTGTCGACAAGCGCGACCCGCGCGCCGCGCGCCGCGAGGCACGCCGAAGCGACGGCGCCGTTGATCCCGGCGCCGACGACGATCACGTCGAACGGTCGGTCTGAAAGCTCGCGAATGGCTCGGGCACGTAACGGCGTCATGGCGTTTTTTGCGCGCGGAACCTACCCCGAGGAGGCCCGGGTCGCACGCGCAAGTCGCGTAGGACGCGCGACGTTTGCACCCAGCTACCGTCGCGTCGCCGCGCGCTTGCGAACCACGCGTCGCGCGTACCATACTGTCGCCCGACCCCGACCGATCCCTTCCTTTCGACGCAAAAGCCGCCATGACCCAGACGCTCTCCGACGCCACCGCCGAAGGCCGCGACGAGGCCGAGTCCATCGCTCTGTCCGAAATCCGAGAAGGAGCGATGACCATCCGGATGCTCTCGAGCGGACGCAAAGCGATCCTGTTCAAGAAGGGCAACGAGATCCGCGCCTTCAGCGAGGTGTGCCCGCACATGGGCGCCGACATGGCAGACGGGATCTTCTGCGCGAAGGACGGGACGCTCGCGTGCAAGTGGCACGGCTACCTCTTCAGCACCGACGACGGCAGCTTCCTCCACAACCCGAACGAGAAGCTGATGCCGATCCTTCGCAAGCCGTCGGAGCACTTCCAACCGGACAAGACCCCGGCCTACCGCCTGCGTCCCGTCCCGTTCACGATCAAGGGCGACCGATTGGTCTTTGGCCGCGACCCCAACCCGATGGACGACCGATGAAGCACACCTTCAAGCTCACCTACGAGCTCGACACGACCGTCGGCTGCGCCGTCGCCGCCTATCTCGACTGCGAGCACTACAAGTTCCTCCACAGCAAGTACTCACCGGAGTGGGAGGTGCTCGACACGCGCGGGCTCTCGATCCAAGTCCGGCAGACGTGGGTACACAGCGGGCGTCGCGTCGCTCAGATTTACTGGTGCGAGTACAAGCCGCCGGCCACGTTCCTGAACTACGAGATGAAGTCGGACCCGTGGTGGATGCCCGGCGTTCACCACATCATGAAGACGCGGACGCGCCTCGAGTACACGCCCGTGGCCGACGGCCAGCGGACCAAGAGCGAGCTCACAGTCGAGCTCGACATGCCGATCTGGCTCTACCCGGCCCGTCACCTCATCGAAAAGAAGCTCTGCCAGCTCAAGCGCGAGAAGGACGACGAGGACATGGAGATGATCAAGCGCCGAGAGAAGATCTTCGGCCGCGGGAACATCAAGAGCTACCTCGCCGACCACCAGTTCATGCTCTACAAAGACCAGTTCGTGAAGCACTTCGGCCCCGCGGCCGAGGGCAAACCGATCGCGGCGCCGGCCCCGGCGGGTTGAGCGCGTCGCGCCACGCCGGCGAGGCCGATGGGCCCGCTCAGTGCGCGGCGCGTGACACGACGTAGGTCACGTCGGACGTCTCGAGCCAGGTCCGTGCGGTGAGAGCCTTCGCGACGAACGGGCCAGGGAGCGCGGGCGTCGAGACGTCCCACTCGGCCAACTCGCCCACCGCGAGTTGAAGCTGGCTCGCGGGCTGATCCGCTGCAGAGACCACGACCGCGTGACCCGAGGAATCGAGACCGCAGGACTCTTCGTCGGCCAACGTCGAGACGACTGGGAGGTCCGCGCCCATCGAGCCCTCGAGCACCGCCTGCAGCCAAAGCCCGCTTCCCGCCTCGGTCGGGTTCTCGACGCCACCCAGGGCAGGAACGTTTCGGAGCGTGGCGTAGACCGCGCAGCCGTACATCCCAGGCACGCCCTTCTCGACCGTGAGCTCGACCAGCGTCCCGTCGGGGATCGCCACGGGCACGCCAGCGAGGTCGAGCGTCAGCGTGTAGAGGTCCGGCGCATCGCAAAGATCACCGACGCAGCGGTCGATCGTAAACGTGCCGTCGCCCACCGTCGCAATCGCGCCTTGGATGGTGAGCGATGGACCGTTTTCCGAGGGCTCGACGCAGTTCGTCACGGCGGGCGCTCCCTCGTGGGCGACCCCGATCTCGATGTGGACGACGTCAGCGCACGCGGCAGACACGCCACCGCCCTGCGCGCCACCGCCCTGCGTGCCGCCGCCGACCGCGCCGCCGCCGACCGCGCCCCCGCCGTCACCGTCCGTGTTCGAGGAGTCGCACCCCGCGCCTAGCGCGAAGAGCGCGAAGAGCGCTCCTCCGAAGAAGGTG
>Ga0164241_10001938_pt1 | contig 23689 bp, 18 predicted proteins | sample OricomyardsoilBY_FD_108780 | JGI IMG/M metagenome (GOLD analysis project Ga0164241, IMG submission 108780) | Backyard soil microbial communities from Emeryville, California, USA - Original compost - Back yard soil (BY) | ecosystem: Environmental > Terrestrial > Soil > Unclassified | place: USA... | reverse complement strand
GCGCGTACGAACCCGTGCTGTCGAAGATCATGGCGAACAGGGCAGGCGTGATGCCGTAGGCGATGCCTGTGACGACGACGAACATGGCGAAGGCTTCCCCGAAATAGCGCATGCCGACGAACCGCGTCTGCAGGTAGGTGGTTCCGGGAAGCAGCGCGGCAAGCGCGGTGCTTTGAACCGCAAGTCCGGCGATCACCAGAGGAAGGCCGCCGACGGAGTCGCTGGCGGCCGCGAACAGCAGGATGCCCAGCGCATACATCACGCTGAAAACCGACATGAACTTCGCCGTGCGCGCCTGGTCCATGACGAAACCCGCGATGGCTGTGCCGGCAAGGCCCACGAACGTCGCAATGGAGAGCGTGCGCGCGGCCACCGTGGGCGTGAATCCCTTGTCGGTGATGGCGGCGATGACATGCGCGGTCAATCCCACATAGAGGCCGCGGCCGCATACGGCGGCCAGCACGACGAACCAGAAGTCGCGGTCGCGCCGGATCTGCGCCGGCGTCAGGCCTTCAGCCGCCGGCCCCGCCGCGGTTGCCGCGCTTGCGTCGGCGGCTGCGCTGAGTCCCGGGCCCCGGATCACAAAATAGAGCACGGGCGACAGCGCGAACATGATGATGGCGTAACACACGTACGTGCCACGCCAGCCCAGCTGCAGGTTCAGGGAATTGGTGAGCAGGGGAAGCACGGCCAGCGCCACCGTGGATTCCGCGCCGAACACGGCCAGCGCCTTGCCGCGGTGGCGCGCGAACAGGCTGCCGATGATCTTCGTATAACCCAGGCCGCTGGCGCCGAACGCGCCCAGCAACGCGTAGGCAAGGTACAGCTTCCACAGATGAGCATCCTGTTGCGACAGCAGCAGCATGGTGGCGCCGCCGCACAGGGCCCCGGCCAGCAGGATGGAGCGTGGGCCATACCGGTCGGCGATCCGCCCGAATATCAGAACCGTGAGAGCTCCGCACACGAACATGAAGGTGGTTGCCAGGGAGTACTGGGTGCGTGTCCAGCCGAACTCGCCGATCATCGGCAGCATCATCAATGGAGCGATGATGGCCTGCACGTAGGGCACGAAAGTCGCCCCCAGAAGGCAGGTGCCCGCAATCAGCAGCTTGCGCGGCGTAACTTCCGGTTCGCTCATCGAGGGTTCGGCGCAGGCGCGGGAGCCGCCATGCCCTCGATGCCCACGCGCTCCGGTCCGTATTCGTTGTTGGTCGTGCGCCGGCAATCGCGTTTGTAGCGGTAGCGCTCGAAGGACGTGGCGCTGTGCATGCTGCAGCGGTTGTCCCACACGATCATGTCTCCCTGGCGCCATTTATGTGCGTAGAGGTATTTGTCCTGCGTGGCGAAGGCGAACAGTTCGTCGAGCAGCGCCTGCGCCTGGGCCACCGGCCAGCCGACGATGCCGATGGCGTGCCACCCCAGGTACAGCGTCCGGCGGCCGCTGGCCGATGTGCGCACCAGCGGATGCGGCATGGTCGGAAACATGCGGCGCATGCTCTCATCGCCAAATTTCACGCCGGTGCGTTCCAGTGCGATGAACATGTCGTGCTCGGCGACCAGTCCATCGATCTGCTCCCTGGTCGCCTGCGGCAGATCTTCATACGCCGCGCGAGTGTCGAGGAACAAGGTATCGGCGCCCTCCGGTGGCACGACATGCCCGAGCAGGAAAGACCACTTGGTCGGCTGCGAATTGAACGGGCTGTCGGTGTGGAAGCGCTCGAAATCGATGGGCTGCGCCTTGGCATTCGGATCAAAAGGGATGATCTCGCCCCGGACGTCGAGGTTGCTGATGTCATACAGCTCCGGTGCAATGCGTCCCCGGCTGCCGGGTGGCAGTTCCAGCGGGCCGAAGGCGCGGCTGAAGCGGATGTGGTCCGCATCGTTGAGGCTGGCGTCGCGGATGATGCACACGGCATATTCGGCCATGGCCCGCTCGAAGGCTTCGACGGTCTCGGGTGTCACCGGCGCGGAGGTATCCAGGCCGGTGACTTCAGCAGCGAACAGCGGGTGGAGCGGCTTGACCAGCATGTCTTCTCCTGCTGGCGGTCAGGGTAGCGCAGACTCGATCATGTCCGCCGTGTGCTCCGGTGCCACGTGCATGAGGTCGTGTGTATAAGGCATCTCTTCCACGCGCCAGCCAGGACGCTTGCGCAGTTTCTCGGCCACGGGCGCAAAAGTGTCGTTCTTGTAGCCGCTGGCGACCACATAGGTCTTCTGCGGAATCAGATCGCGCAGGCCGGTGATTCTCGCCTTCTCGCTGAAGCAGTAGGTGGACTGTGGTGTCCGGCGATCCTCGTAGGCTGCCCGCGCGGTGGCATCCATGTGCGTGTTGAACCCCACCAGATTCACGCGCGGTGGAGGCACGAGGTAGTCGTCCGGCGTTTCTGGAAGATGTGGAGGGCCGGGTACGAGGTCGTTCAATGACTGGCCGTCGTCGGGGAAAAACGCGTCCAGGTACAGGATGGACTGGATGGTGCCCGGGCGCACGAGTTCAGCAGCCATGGAGACAGGCATGCCGCCATAGGAATGTCCGACCAGCAGGATGTTCTGCAGCCGTTCGAAGTGAATCAGGTTGGCGATGTCGCGCGCGTGCAGCGAGACGTTGACGCTGGGACTGGTCAGATGCGAGCGCTCTCCCAGTCCCGTGAGGGTCGGTGTGAATACCTGATGTCCGCGCCTGGTGAGCAGATCCGCTACGCCACGCCAGCGCCACGCTCCCACCCAGGCACCATGGACAATGACGATCGTTCCGCGCTTGCTGATCATTGCAACTTCCTGATGGAGACCCGGGGCCGGCCGTGATTTGCGGCCAGAGTGCGCCGGGACGAGGGGCGAAAAATAGTGGCCTGAATTTCGCCGGCCGCGGCACGTCGGGTGGTAATAGGTGCATTGTAAGAACGTTTACAAAATTGCCTCTGCATGGTGATACTTACCTGAACAATCGATTGCAACGGGGGCCACATGGATTACAGGCATGCAATGTCGCGACGCATCGTCGCGTGCGGGTCGCTTTTCGTGGCCGGCCTGCTGGCGCTGGCCCCGGCCAATGCGCAGCAGCCGGGCGGTACGGGTGCGCTGGGTGCGACACCGCCCCCTGAAGCCCTGCCCAAGGTGGAGTTCGCATTCGAGGAACGTGTGACACTGGCTCCGGCCACCGTGGTGGGCGAAACCGTATCGGGACATCGCCAATACATTCCGATTACCGGCGGCACGATTTCCGGCCCGAAACTCAAGGGACAGGTGATTCCCGGAGGCTGGGATTACCAGCTGCGCATGGGCGGGGGTTGCGGCCGCATCTCGGCGGACTACTTCTTGAAGGCCGACGATGGGACGGTCATTCATATTCTGAATGAGGGGTTGATGTGTCCGGGTGCCACGGGCGAGCGCAGCTATCTGCAGCCGAAATTCGAAGCGCCCAAGGGCCCGCACGAATGGCTGACGCGCGCGACCTTCGTGGCCACGCTCGAGGCGGACCGGCCTGCCGGTCCGCCTAAACCCGGCGCGCCCCCCGTGCTGGGCGCCATCCGCATCAAGTTCTATCAGATCAAGTGAACGTGCCCGGGATGCGCGGGTTCGAAAGAACCGTTCTGGCAGCGATCTGCTTTACGGTGCTGCAGCAGGCGCATGCGCAGGCCGCCTTGCAGCCCGTCACCGTTGAAGCCGATCACTGCAGCGTCGCGGCGATCGGCGCGCCAATCGAGCCGCGCGAGATCGGCGAACCTGTATCCGGCGTGCAGCTGGACCGGATCCAGTGGCACCCGGCGACGGAAAAGACCGCGGCGCTGTGCGTGATCGAAGGGCAGCTGCTGCCGGTGGATAGCGCGAGCACCGCGCGGCCGATCCGCTTTGCCGTCGGGCTTCCTTCCACATGGAACCGCCGCTCGATCCATCAGGGCGGCGGGGGCATGAATGGCACGGTGCCGCAGTTCGCGCCCAATCCACAGCGACCGGCGTTTCCCGGTGCGCCGCCCAGCGATGTGTCGCGGGGTTTTGCCGTTTACGGCAGTGATTCCGGCCACGGCGCACGGGATGCCGAGTGGGCGCTGAATGACGAGGCCATCCGCAATTTCGGCTATGCCCAGTTGAAGAAGACGCACGATGTGGCGCAGATCCTGATCCGGCGCTTCTACTCCGCGCAGCCGCAGTATCGCTATTTCATCGGCACGTCGCAGGGTGGTCGCGAAGCGCTCACCGTGGCCCAACGCTACCCCGCCGACTACGACGGCGTTGCGGCCAATGTACCCGTAGTCGCCCTGAACAGCCTGATGCAGGCCCCGGTCGCCATCCGTCGACAAGAAAACGCGCTTGCCAGACATGTGCCGCAGAGCAAGGGCAAGGCCATTGCCGCGGAGTTCATGCGCCAGTGCGATGACCTGGACGGACTGGATGATGGGCTGATCAACAACTACATGGCGTGCCGGGCGATCTTCAACGTGAATGATGGCAAGGGCACCAGGTCGCCGTGGTCGTCGCGGCGTTGCCCCGATGGTCGTGATCCGGCACCCGAAGATGCGTCGGAACGCGCCTGCCTGACGGATGGGCAGATCAGTACGCTGCAATTCATTTTTTCCGCACAGCCGTTCGGATACCAGAGGGCGCATGGCACGACAGCCTTTGGCATGTGGACTCCCTCCACCGAAGTGATTGTCGGTGGCCTGCCGCCCGCCAGCGGCAACGCGCTGCTGAACGACATCCGCTATCAGGGGCAGGAAGGTGCCGCGGCCGATGCTCGCGTCTTCGGTTCTTTGGGCTCAACGGGACTCACGGGCTTCCTGCTGAAGGATCTGGCGGCCAATCCTCTGACCTATCCCGAGTCTGCCGCGCAGGTTGCACGGCAGAAGCAGTTGTCGCAGTGGGTGGATTCCAATGACCCGGATCTGCGGGCCTTCGAGCGTCGTGGCGGCAAGATGATCGTCGCCATCGGCACGAACGACACCTTGGCATCCCCCGGAGCGCAGCTCGATTACTACGCCGCGCTGGTCAAGCGCATGGGGAAGCGGCAGCTGGACCGCTTCGCGCGACTGTACGTACTGCCGCAGCGGGGACACGGCCTGACGGGCAACTCCTACACATTGACTGGTACCGGCAAGGCGGTTGCCGCCACGCCGCTCGCCAGCCAGTTTGACCGTCTCAGTATGCTTCAGAAATGGGTGGAGCAGGGCAGCGCGCCGGCAAAATCAGTGGTCGTCACCGGCGCCGCGGGTTCCAGCGGATTGATGTGCAGCTATCCGCAGCATGCGCACTACACCAGCGGTGCGGCGAACCAGGCTTCGGCCTGGCAATGTCGTTGACCCACGCGGAGGCAGTCATGAGCAGCGGTATTCGAAGCGGCATCGCCGGACTTGCACTGTGTGTGGCCCTCTGCGCGCCGGCCGCGCAATCCCCGGCCAGTGTTTCCCCTGAGCAGCGTTGCACCGCGCTTGCCGGACTCAGCGCACCCGGCTATGAAGTGAATGCCGCGCAATGGGTGGCGGCATCGCGGCAGGAAGGTCGCAATGGCGCGCCGGCCGCCGATGTTCTGGCGCACTGCCTGTTTCGCGTCACCATCGGCGCGCGTGAATCCGGTATTCCAGACATGAAATTTGGCACCGGCATTGAACTGCGGCTGCCCGCCGACTGGAACCGCCGCCTGCTGTTCCAGGGCGGCGGTGGACTCGACGGCGTGTTGAACCCCGCGTTCGGCAATGTGTCCGGGTTTGCCTCCGCGCTGTCGCGTGGTTTTGCAGTGGTGTCGACGGACAGCGGACATCGTGGGCGCAATTCCATCGATACGCGATTTGCCGTGGATCAGCAGGCGAAACTGGACTTCGCCTATCAGGCGGTCGAACGCACCACGCACGAAGCCAAGGGCTTGCTGCAGCGTTTCTACGGCCGCAAGCCCGAATATTCCTATTTCATGGGCTGCTCCACCGGCGGCCGCGAGGCCATGATGGCCGCGCAGCGCCTGCCGCTGGAATTCGATGGCGTGGTGTCGGGCAATGCCTCGTTCAATCTCACGCGCGTCGCGGCCAACCAGGTATGGAGCCTGCAGACGGTGAACCGCATCGCGCCGCGCGATCCGCAGGGCCGGCCGTTGCTGCACGAGGCATTCACCGATGTGCAGCTCAAGGCCATTTCAGAAGCCGTGCTGCAGCAGTGCGACGCGCTCGATGGGTTGCGCGATGGCATGGTCAATGATTACAAGGCGTGCAAATTCGATCCGCGCAGCCAGGTCTGCAAGGCGGGCGAGACGGGCAACGCGCGCTGCCTGACCGAGACCCAGGCAGAAGGCCTGCGCGCCATTTTCGGCGGCGCGCGTAATTCGCGCGGCGAATCGCTATACGGCAGTTTTGCCTACGACACCGGCATCGCGACCCCGGCGTGGCGCTCGATGCACCTGGGATCGGCCAGCAGCCCGCCGGCCAACGCCACGCTGGGCCGGGACACGCTGCGCGAGTTTTCGATCACCCCCGCCGACACATCGCTGGACCCGCTGAAATTCGACTTCGACCGCGACATGGTGCGCACGGCCGAGACCGCGGCCATCAACGACGCCGTCGCCACGCTGCTGACCAGCTTCGCCGGTCACGGCGGCAAGATGATCGTGTACCACGGCCTTTCGGATCAGGCGATGGCCACCGGCGCGCTGACCGACTGGTATGAGCGGCTCACGCCACGCAAGGCAGAGGGGCCGCAGGATTGGGCGCGGCTGTTTCTCGTTCCGGGCATGACACACTGTGCCGGTGGCCAGTCCACGGACCAGTTCGACATGCTCTCCGCCATTCAGGACTGGGTGGAGAAGAATCGTGCGCCGGACCGGGTGCTGGCATCGGGCAAGGCATTTCCAGGATTGACGCGACCGCTGTGTCCTTATCCAAAGGTCGCGCGTTACGACAGCGGCGACACGAATAACGCCAGCAGCTTCTCGTGCCGCTGATGGCGAACCTCAGCTCGTGCGCTCGAGCCAGGCGCAGAACAGATCGATCCACAGCGCCGAGGGTGTGCCGGGGCGGCCGATTCCGAAGGCATGGTCACCTTCCTGCAGCAGGTGTGTCTCGACGGGGCGGTGCGCTTCACGCATCGCATTCATCATCCTGACGGTGTTTTCGACGGGTACCGCCGTGTCGTCCATGGCGTGACACAGGAACAATGGCGTCGTGGCCGTATCGACATGCAGTTCGGCCGAGCGCCGGTCGATCTGTTCCCGCGAGGGATGCTCTCCCAGCAACAGGCGGCGCGAGAGTTCATGGGTCCACGGATCGCGCAGCGTGATGACAGGATAGATCAGGCCGGTGGCCCAGGGACGCGCGTCGAGCCTGTCGGCCGCGTCCAGAGCGTCGTAGGTGCGCTCGGAATGACGTGTCGCCAGCGTGGCGGCAAGGTGGCCACCGGCGGAAAAACCCAGCGCGGCAACCCGCGCAGCGTCCAGGCCATACGTCGCAGCGCGCTGCCTAATCACACGCAGGGCGCGCTGTGCATCCTGAAGCGGAACATCGGCCCGCGCCGCCCACCCTTCGCCGGGGAGGCGATAAGTGAGCACGAATACCGTGTAGCCCCGCGCGGTCAATCGAGGCGCCAGTTCCGCGCCCTCGTTGACCACCGATACGAACCAGTAGGCGCCACCGGGCATGACCAGCACGGATCGACCATTGGGGCGCGACGGCTGGAACACGCGCAGCTCGGGCACTGCAATCGCGCGTACGTACGAGGCTGGCCAGTCCGCGGGGGGCGGTGGCGGTGCGAATGACTCCGAACCTGGTGGTTTGTCCGGCCAGATGGGCAGTCGCGGTGCCCGCTGCCAGTTGGCCGGCACCGGAATCGCTGGTGGCGGGGCGGGTTCAGCGCCGCGTCCGGTCCGCCAGCGACCGAGCATCAAGGCCGCACCACAGGCAATCAGCTTTCTCCGGTCGATGATTTGCATGTTATTTCCTGCCGGCGCGAACGCCCAGGTGATGTTGCCGAACGCTAGGCGGAGCGGATCTTTCGTGCCCTGGCGGCGGCGTCCGCGCTGCGCCGGGCGTCACGAATGGAGGGCAATGCGCGATACTGTTCGCGCAGGCTCGAAGCGCGCACCACCAGCTGCGTCGGAATCACCACCGGGGCGGCACGCTCACGACGCATGAGCTTCAGCAGCGATTCAACCAGCAGCCGCGCTCCCGCGCGACAATCCTGGCGGATGGTGGTGAGCGGCGGAGTGGTGTGCGCCGCGAAGGGGATGTCATCGAATCCGGCCACGGCCACATCGGCCGGTACTTTGCGGCCACGTTCGGACAGTGCGCGCATGGCACTCATGGCGAATACGTCAGAGCAAGCCATCAGGCCATCGAATTCAACGCCGGCGCCCAGCAGTGCACCGATGGCGTGATACACCGTGTCGCTGCCAAAACGCACCGGCACCTGCAGATTCGGCGCCGCGGCGATGCGGGCCTCGGACAGCGCGCGCAGATACCCCTGCAGCCGCGCCTCGACTTCCGGTGCTGCGGGATCGCCAAGAAAAGCGATGCGCCGGCAGCCCTGCGACAGCAGGTGCGCGGTGGCATCGTGGCCACCAGCCTCATTGTCCGAACCCACGGTTACATAGCGCTGGCCGGCAATTTTCGCTCCCCACACGACGGTGGGAAAATCCGCGGCGCGGCGGTTCAGCGAGTCATGGTGCAGGCTCTGCCCGATGACGATGACCCCGTCCGCGCGCCGTCCGCGCGCCAGGTGCGTGATCCACTCGCCGGGATCGTCCGTCACCTTGGCCAGCAGCATGTTGTATCCCGATGCGGACAGCTCGTCAGCGACGGCGCCCAGGATCTCGAGAAAGAACGGGTCGGAAAAGCTCTGGTTGGCGGCATGCGACAGGGGAATCACCACGCCGATAGTGCGGGTCTGGCCGGTGCGCAGGCTGCTGCCTGCCGCGTCGATGCGGTAGTCGAGTTGCTCGGCCGCCGCCTGCACTGTGCGCCGTGTCTTCTCGGAAATCAGCGGGCTGCCCGCCAAGGCGCGCGAAACCGTTGAAAGCGACACGCCGGCACGGCGAGCCACCTCGCTCATCTTGCTACCTGCCGGACGGCGCTTGCCTCGCATCAAAGCACTATAGCAGCCGCGCGGTGAGTGGATCAGCGGTGCCGACGTTGAGCAAATGAAACTTCGGCGCTTCGTCGGTTGCCGAGACGCTCAGGTGGTGATCCGCCGTAGCCATGCTCACCCGCAGCACCACCTCGGCGCCGGCCTTGTGCCAGCGCAGCTGCAGAACCTCCGGCGCACAGGGCAGCAGTTCGAAGGATCCTTCAAACGCTGGATGCGTGTTGCGCAGTCGGATCAACGCCAGCAGGTCGGCGACCACCCGGCGACCGAGAGCCGCGTCGATTTCAGCGCGCGTGTAGTGATGGCGGTTGATGTCGCGTCCCACTCCCGTGCGGGATAGCAGCGCCATGTCGTTGCAGCCGGCCAGCAGTCCCACGTAGTACACCTGCGGTATGCCGGGGAGTAAGAACTGGATGGCCCTGCACAGCAGGTAGCGCCGTTCGTCGCGCGCCACAGCGTCGAAGAATGTGCAGTTGACCTGGTACAGATCCAGGTTCGACGCCGCCGCGCCAGTGGCACGCAGGCTGTCGCCGCCGCTGTTGGCGTGGATCTGTCGTACCAGTTGATCGATGCCCTCGTCCGGCACCAATCCCGGCAGATTGGCTGGATCGTGGCTGTCCGCGCCAATGTCGATGATCCCGATACCATCATGCGTGTCGAGCACCGTGAGGCAGTTGGATGGCCGGATCGCGATCCACTCTTTCAAGTACCGCGCCGTGCCGCTGGTGAACGCATGCAGCACCAGCGGCGGCAGCGCGAAGTCGTAGACCCAGTCCACCTGCGCGGCAACGCGAATCTGCAGCTGGTGATGCGCATGGATCTCCACCAGCACTTCCAGGCCGTGCGATCGGGCCGTGTCGGCGAACTCACGGATGAAGGCGAAGGTTTCGGCCGTCATGAAGCAGCTCGTGCCGGCCTTCTTCACGGCGTAACCCACTGCATCGAGGCGGATCAGCCGCACGCCGTGGTGCGCGAGGATGCGAAGAATCCCTTCCAGATAACGCCGCCCTTCAGGATGCCCGACATCGATATCGAGCTGCTCCGCCGTGAAGGTGGTCCACAGGATTCGCCGCGAGCCATCGGACAAGGTCATCGGCGTGAAGGGCAGGCCGGGGCGGGGTCGATAAATGGCCAGCAGATCGCGCTCTGAAGCGCCGTCGGGGAACACGCTGTCGAGGGTAAGAAAGAGGCCGGCATGGCGGCTGTCCCCGGGATGCGCGGAAAAATCGAGGAATTGCGGTGAATGGCTCGAGATGTGATTGACGATCACGTCCGCCATGATCTCCATGTCCTTCGCCAGTGCGCGTATGTCAACCCAATCGCCGAGGCGTGCGTCCACCTGCGTGTGGTCCATGGGGTCGAAGCCCGCATCGGATCCGTCGATGGGATGGAAGAAGGGCAGCAGGTGCACGCCGCCAAACAGTCCGGCCAGAGGCCCGGCAAGCAACTGTCGCAGCCCTTGCAGCGTGCCGCCCAGACGATCGGCATAGCAGACGAGCTGGACCTGATTCTTCATCGGGAAAGATTGCCGGCTGTCGCGGCGCCTTCAAGCCGATGCCGCGACGGGTTGCGCAGCCAGTTCGCCAGCAGTCCCACGAACAGCAGCGCCGAGAAAGCCGTGGCCAGCACAAAGCCGGCGCGGGGCGTGCGCCAGATGTCGCTGACGGCGCCCATGGCGAGCGGCCCGGCGGCTGCCGCCAGAGCGGTGAAAAACAGGATCACGCCCGCGGCGGCGCCGTGTTGCTGGCGGGGGAAACAGCTGATCGCCTTCGAGTTCAGCGTGGGATAGACGATGGACATGAACAGTCCGCTCAGGGGCAGCAGCCACACGCCCAGCCGCAACCCACCGAGCAAGGCGCCGCAGAAACAGGCGAAGATCAACGCGCCGAGCACGGCCAGCGCCAGCGTCCAGGGCACGCGCTCGAGCATCCAGGCTCCCAGGAATCGACCGGCCGCGCGCAGCACGAAAAAGGCCGTCAGCGCCCAGGCCGGCCACCACATGTGAGCGCCGGCATAGCCTTTCAGGTAGGTGGGCATCCAGGTATAGATCGCCACTTCGACGGCTACGTACAGCATCACCAGCAATGAGAATCCCAATGCGAGCCGATCGCGCATGACGTGCAGCATCTGTGCAAGGCTGGCGCGTTCGACCCTGGCACGTGGGGCTGGATTGGGCACGCGCGCGGCCATCAGCACCAGCACCAGGCAGATCGCCGCCGCCACGACGTACAGCCACTTCCACGACACACCGCCGGTCAGCAGCGCCGCCACGATGGCTGGTCCTGCAATCGCTCCGACGGCAAACCAGCCCTCCACGTTGTTCATGAATCGCGTGTGTGCCTGGGGCGAGGCGGTGATGTCACCAATCAGCGCCAGCGCGGCCGTCTTGAAGACGCTGATGCCCAGACCGGAGAGCGCCAGCATGGCCACCAGCGCGCTGAAATGACCGCCGATCGCCACCAGCAGCGAGCTGATGCCGTAGAGGCTCAGACCCAGGATGATGGTGCGCCGCCGACCGAGGCGATCGGCCAGGAATCCCAGCAGCAGCGCGCCGCTGGCGATGCCCAGCATGGTCGCATACTGGAACGCACTGGCCGCCGTCATGCTGAGCCGGTATTCCTCGATGACGCGCGGAATCACGCTGCCCACCGCGTCTGTGGTCATCGCGAAGGTGAAGAACATGAAGCAGGTCAGCAGCTTCGCCAGCGTGGCGTCGCGATGCCGGTCGGTGATCTGGTTCATGACGCCCCCCGAATTGAAATCCGCTGTTGACTCTAGCGGCTCAAACAAACGTTTGCATAAGTTATTCTGCGATCGGCGGCAACGGAGGACTCATGGCGGCTGGTCGAGGTCGAAGACTGATCGGCGCGATCGAGGGAGGCGGCACGAAATTCGTTTGTGCCGTGGCCGACTCGCCGACCTCGCTGATCGAACGGATGGTCATTCCCACGCGAGATCCGAAAGGCACGCTGGATGATTGCGTGGAATTCTTCCATGCAGCCCAAGAACGCCACGGGAAGATCCTCGCATTGGGGATGGCCTGTTTCGGGCCCTTGCAGCTTCGATCGACGGCGCCCGGCCACGGATGTCTGCTGGGCACCCCCAAGCCCGGATGGTCGGGAGTCAATGTGCTCGCGCCATTTTGCGAGGCGTTTGCGGTGCCGATCGAGCTCGACGTGGATGTCGGTGCGGCGGCTCGCGGCGAGCTGGAGTTTGGGGCCGGGCGCGGCCTGGGTTCATTGGCCTACGTCACTGTCGGCACCGGCATCGGTGGCGCTGTAGCTCCGCCGGCGCGCGAGGTGGGTCCCATGCACGCGGAGATGGGGCACCTGCGTGTCCGCCGTGACCCGCGCGATCTGCACTTCGCGGGCATCTGCCCATTCCATGGCGATTGTGTGGAAGGACTGGCAAGCGGCCCGGCGATACAGGCCCGCTGGGATTGCGATCTTTCCTCGCTGCCTGCCGACCACGCGGCGCACGCCATCATCGCCGGCTACATCGCGCAGCTGGCCGCGACCATCGTGCTCCTGCATGCGCCCGGCATGCTTGTCATCGGCGGCGGCGTGCTGGGCGCCAGCGGTGCGCTGTCGCGCATCAGAAGTCAGACCCTGGCGCTGCTCGGTGGATACCTGCCACATCTGTGCGACATGCAGCGCATCGAACAATTCATCAGCGCGCCAGCGCTGGGTGCCGACTCGGCCATCGTGGGTGCCCTGCAGGCGGCGATCGACGCGGTGGATTGAACCTGGTCCGTTCCAGCATACGCCCGCAAACGTTTGCATCGCAGGTGCCTGCGCGTATGCTTGGCGCCGGTAAGCGGGGGCGCCTCAGCAACTGGGGCAATATCATCGATCCGGGATCATTCCGTTGAAGGACATTGTCATGAAACTGACAGTCATCGCTGCCTGCATTGCGCTGTGCGCCTTGCCGGAGGCGCGCGCCGCGCAGGCGCCGGTGCAGGGCGGCGCTGGGTTGCGCGCCGGCGCTTCGCGCATCGACTACACGCCGCGAGGCGCGCAGCTGCCGCGCAATTTCACGGGAGTGCTCGATCCGATCTTCGTGCGCTCGGTGGTGCTGGACAATGGCGGTACGCGCGCGGCATTGGTGGCCATCGACGCCGGAGCCATGCCCACGGACCTGTACCGCAAAGTCAGCGCGCGCGCCGCGGCCGAACTGAAGATACCTGCCAGTCAATTGCTGATGTCGGCCAGCCACACGCACAGCGTTCCATTCCAGCTGGGGGCAGAGGTGGAGGAAATCATCCTGCGCAGCCTGCGCGAGTCGGTGGCGCGCCTGCAGCCGGCCAGAGTGGCCTGGGGCAGTGGGGTGTCGTTCATCAACGTCAACCGCGACCGGGTGGATCCGAAGACCAGCCGCTGGTGGGAAGGTCCCAACTATGAGGGCACCTCAGACAAGACCGTTGCGGTGGTGCGGATCGAGACGCCGGCGGGCAAGCCGATCGCGGTCTACTACAACTACGCGGTGCATGGCGTCATCACCGGCACGCTCGACCTGATCAGCGGCGATATTCCAGGCGCGGCATCACGCTACGTCGAGGAATCGCTCGGCGGCGACGCGGTGGCGCTGTGGACCAGCGGGGCCGCGGGCGACCAGAACCCGATCTACTTCAACCAGACCTACGAGCTGCGCGACATCCGCATCGCCGACTATGCCCGGCGTGGCGAGGACATCAGCAATGCCATGCCACCCGGTGGCCAGGGCATGGACCGGAAAAATCCCCGCGTGCAGTTGCTGATGGATCAGCAGAAGCGGGTGAATGACGCGCTGGGCCTGATGCTGGGCGAGGAAGTGCTGCACGTGATGCGTGACGGACTGGAAACCGCTTCCGGCGACGTCACGCTGCGCGGTGCGCAGTCGCGGGTCTCGTGCCCGGCGCGGCAGCGCACGGACTCGGGACGGGCCGGCTTCGAGGGCAAATACGTGGATGCAGGTGACGTGGCGATCGGGCTCGGTGCTCTGCGCATCGGCGACGTCTACATCGGTGCGGTTGATGCCGAGGTCTACAGCGCCATATCGCAGCGCCTGAAGCGCGAGTCGCCCTTCAAACACACGCTGCTGGCTACACTCACCAACGGGATGGCGCAGACCGGATATATTCCCAGCGAGGATGCCTTCGGGCGCAAAGTGTTCACCGTGCTCAGCTCACGGCTGAAGCCGGGCTGCGCCGAGGCGGGCATCGTCAACGGAATGCTGGAATTGATGCGCGGACTGTAACTCCGGAGACTTGCGGGAGGTTTTCATGATCAGACATATGCTCAAGGTTGTCTTGCTGGCCGGTGCGTGGCTGGTCGCGGTCGATGCGGCATGCGCCGCCGATACGGCGATCAAGGAGGATTTCAAGCCTTCCACGCTGAACCAGCCGGGCCAGCCCTATCCGCAGGTGAATTCGCAGGGATATGCGCGCTTTCGCATCCTGGCGCCGGAGGCCAAGGCCGTCACGGTCAGCCTGGGGCTGGGTGGTGGCGGCGGCACGCCGTTGACCAAGGGCGAGGATGGCAGCTGGACCGGCACGACCGCCGGCCCGATGGACGAGGGATTCCATTACTACCACCTGACCATCGACGGCGGCGTGTTCAATGACCCGGGCACGCTGAATTACTACGGTTCGATCCGCTGGGAAAGCGGCATCGAGATTCCCGCCCACGACCAGGATTTCTACGCGCTGAAGGACGTGCCCCATGGGCGCGTGCAGCAGGTGCTGTTTGCCTCGAAGAGCACGGGCACCGTGCGCCGCGCATTCGTCTATACGCCGCCCGACTATGAGAAGAGCCGCACGAAGCGCTACCCGGTGCTGTATCTGCAGCACGGCTGGGGAGAGGACGAAACGGCCTGGACCAATCAGGGACATGCCAACCTGATCATGGACAATCTGCTGGCGGAGGGTAAAACCAGGCCCTTCCTGATCGTGATGACCTATGGCATGACGAATGACGTGAAGATCGGCGGGCTGGCGAATTTCGACGTGAATCACTTCCAGCGCGTGTTGGTGGACGAGCTGGTGCCCTATGTTGACGCCAATTTCCGCACGCAGGCGGACCAGAAGCATCGCGCCATGGCCGGTCTTTCGATGGGTGGCATGGAGACGCGCTGGATCACGCTGAAGAAGTTCGATGTGTTCTCGCACATCGGGCTGTTCAGCGGTGGGTCCATTTCCGTGGAAGACGTCAACGGCGCGCCGGGTTTCAAGGACAAGGTGCGGCTGGTGTTCGTCAGCTACGGAAGTCGCGAACTGGGTGGCGGCGGCGGGCCGCAGCGGGCCGGCAATCCGCGCGAGACCGCGGAGGCGCTGCAGAAGGCCGGTGTACGCAGTGTGTTCTACGTGTCGCCGAACACGGCGCACGAGTTCCTGTCGTGGCGTCGCAGCCTCAGGGAATTCGCGCCGCTGCTGTTCCGCGACTGAAGACCTGCTTTCGTAGATGTCGTTCCAGGAGCAAACATTGACCGCCATGAACCTGCAGGGAACCAGCCTGGTCGCCGGCGCGCGCGGCGCGACCGGTGGCCGTCGCTTCAGTGCCGCCAATCCGGCCACCGGCAAGACACTGACGCCGGAATTCCACGAGGCATCGGATGCGGAAGTGGCGCGCGCCATGCAGTCGGCGGCGGCGGCGTTCGATGACTATCGCAAACGATCCGCGGAGCAGCGCGCTGCTTTCCTCGATCGTATCGCCGCGTGCATCGAGGAGCTGGGTGATGCGCTGATCGAGCGCGCCAGTGCGGAGACGGCGTTGCCCGTGGCGCGCCTGACCGGCGAAAGGGGACGTACCTGCGGGCAGCTGCGGCTGTTCTCCCAGGTGGTGCGCGAAGGATCCTGGGTGGACGCGCGTATCGACACGGCGCTGCCGGATCGCCAGCCTGCGCCGCGCCCCGACATCCGTCGCATGCTCAAGGGAATCGGTCCGGTCGTGGTGTTCGGATCCAGCAATTTTCCGCTGGCATTTTCCACGGCCGGCGGCGATACGGCTTCGGCTTTCGCGGCGGGCTGTCCCGTCGTGGTGAAGGCGCATCGCGCGCATGCGGGGACGGCGGAAATGGTCGGCCAGGCCATTGCCCGCGCCGTAGCCGATTGCGGCCTGCCGGCGGGAATGTTTTCCATGCTTCACGGCGGTGGCGCGACGATCGGCATGGCCATGGTGCGGCACCCGGCCACCGCGGCGGTGGGGTTCACTGGTTCACGCGTGGCGGGACGCGCCCTGTTCGATGCGGCCGCGGCGCGCGAACAGCCCATCCCCGTCTTCGCGGAGATGAGCAGCCTGAATCCCACGTTTCTGCTGCCGGACGCCATGCAGTCCGGCGCTGAGTCCATCGCGCAGGGATTGTTCAGTTCCTTCACGCTGGGTGTCGGCCAGTTCTGCACCAAGCCTGGATTGATCTTCGCATTGCGCGACGCGGCCACCGAGCGGTTCATCGCCGCGCTGACGAAGCTGGTCGAGGCTGCGCCACCGGGCACCATGCTCACCGCGGATATTCACTCGGCATTCGAAGCCGAGCGCGGACATGTGATGTCCACTGCCGGAGTGAGCAGCCTCGCGCAATCCGCGGCGGCGGGCGCCGGCCCGACGCAGGCCAGGCCCAGCGTCGCCAAGACCGATGCCCGGCATTTTCTGGCCACCCCCGCGTTGGCCACCGAGGCATTCGGACCTTTCGCGCTGCTGATCCTGGCAGACAGCATGGATGAGATGGTGGCCTGCGCTCAGGCCCTCGAGGGGCAGCTCACCGCGACACTGCAGGCCACCGCGGCCGATCTCGCGCGGTCGGCCGCGCTGCTGGAAGCCGCCGAGCGCCGTGCCGGGCGCGTCGTCATCAATGGATTCCCCACCGGCGTGGAAGTGTCACCGGCCATGAATCACGGCGGGCCTTATCCGGCCACGACGGACGTTCGTTACACCTCGGTGGGCACCGCGGCCATGCTGCGATTCGCAAGGCCGCACTGCTACCAGGGCTACAGCGATGAATTGCTGCCGCCGCAGCTGCGCAATGCCAATCCGCTGGGCATCGAGCGACTCGTCAATGGCCGGCTGACCCGCGAGGCGATCTAGCTAGCGCTTGCCGCCTGCCAGCTTCATCAGCCGCTGGTAGGCCGGCTTGGGCCGCATCTGGCGGTCGAACAGCAGCGGATAGTTCGTGCGGCCCCGCACCGGGAAGTTGTTCTTCCACGAGACGCCGTCGTGCAGTCCCCAGAAGGTCACGCGCTCCACGCTCCGGCGATAGCGCAACAGGATTCTGAACAACGTCTCGTAGCGGTCGGCCAGCTGCTCCTGTACCGCGTCAGGCAGTCCATCCGGCCAGGGATCGATCTGGCGTGAGTACGCCGCGTTGTTCGCCACATCGGCGCCGGTATTGGCGGGCGGCGGCAGTACGTCGACATCCAGCTCCGTGATGTGCACCTTCAATCCCATGTCGGCATAAGTGGCGATGCTGCGCTCCCACTGCCCCAGGTCTGGATAGGTCAGGCCCACGTGGCTCTGGTTGCCCACGCCGTGGATCGGCACGCCCCGTGATTTGTAGTCTTTCAGCACATTGGCGAGGAAGGCGAGCTTGCCGGGATTGTGCATGTTGTAGTCGTTGTACAGCAGCCGCGCCTTCGGGTCCGCGGCATGCGCGAAGCGAAATGCCTGCTCCATGAAGTCATCGCCGATGATGTCGTGCCATGGTGAGTGACGCCAGCCCTTGTCCTCGTCGACGGCTTCGTTGACGACGTCCCAGGCCCAGGCTCGACCCTTGTAGCGTCCGACCAGGGTGTCGATGTGCTCGCGCATCCTGGCCAGCAGCGCATCGCGCGTGAGCGGCTTGCGGTCGGCGTCGACGAAGACACTGGCGGGAATCTGCGAATGCCAGACCAGCGTATGCCCCAGCAGATCCATCCTGTGCTTGCGGGCGAAATCCACCAGCCGGTCGGCGCGCTCCCATTGCCAGGTGAATCCATCTGGCCGGATCACCCCCCATTTCATGGCGTTCTCGCCCGTGACGGAATTGAATTCGCGCGCGATGAGATCCAGGTCGGGCGCGATCTGCTGGTCGAGCGTCTGGTTGCTCACCGCCACGCCGACGCGGAAGTCCTTGCGAAATGCCTGCGCCAGTCCCGAGGCTTGAAGGGCCTGTGCCACGGCACGCTGCTTCGCCATGGCCAGCGCGCCCGCCGCAACGGCGATATGGCCGAGCACGGTGCGTCGGGATAATCGGGTTGGCGATGAGGGGGCAGAATTCTTGCTGGAGGACATGGATTCTCTCCTTCCATGATGCGTGTGCGGCACGGCGAATCTTGAGGCTATGCTAGCGCAGTCCCGGCATGAGGGTTATCGATGAGTGCCGAAGTGGAATGTGTCTGGCCGCTGGCCGCGGTGCTGGGTGAGGGACCGTTCTGGTCCGCCGCCGATGAAACACTGTGGTTCGTGGACATCAAGGGCAACCGTATCCATGCCTTCAACGAGGCCACGGGTGCGACCCGCAGCTACGTCACGCCGGAGTTTTCCGCGTTCGTTTTCAAGGACCGTCGTGGCGGCCTGGTGTGCGGGCTGCGTACGGGGCTGTATCGTTTCGATCCGTCGAGCGGCCATTTCGATCAACTCGCAGCGGTGATCGAGCCGCACACCTCGCATCGTCTGAACGACGGGTTCGTGGATGCGCAGGGCCGCCTGTGGTTTGGAACCATGGACAATGACGAGCGCGATCCGGCCGGTGTCTTGTACCGCTTTGCCGGGAATCGCCTGGAACGGATGGATGAGGGTTACGTCATCACGAACGGACCGGCGATGAGTCCGGACGGCCGGGTCCTGTATCACGTGGATACCTTGCGACAGTGCGTATATGCCTTCGACGTGGATCGCCAGGGGACGCTGTCCGGAAAACGGCTGTTCGTGAGAGTGGACGAGCCAGACGTGTATCCCGACGGACCGGCGGTGGACAGTGCCGGGAATGTATGGATCGCGATGTTCGGTGGCTGGGGCGTGCGGTGCTATTCGCCCGGCGGGCAGCTGTTGCGCAGCATCGTGTTGCCCGTGGCGCAGTGCACGAAGGCGGCATTCGGCGGCGTGGACCTGAAGACGCTGTACATCACGACGGCCTCGGTTGGGTTGACTGATGCGCAGCGCCTTCAACAGCCGCTGGCGGGCGGATTGTTCCGCACCCGCGTGGACCTGCCAGGGATGCCGGCAAACGAGTTTGCCGGCTAGCCCGATCCGCTTTACTTGCGCTGGCGAAACGACAGGGTGCGCCCGAAGAAGGGCAGCACATGGTCCTGGATGCGATACGCCACATGACTGGTGTGATCGCCCTGATAGACCTCGAAGGTGTTGGGGATTCCCAGCGCCTGCAGTGCTTCGTGCTGTCGGCGCGTCTCGGTGAGCAGTCCGTCCTTGTCACCCACGTCCATGGCGATGGCGTGGTACTTGCGCACTTTCGAGGCGTATTGATCGAGGAAGGCCAATGGCGCGTTGGCCGCCCATTTCGCCAGGATGTCAGGGCGCTCCTTGCCCGAAGAATCCACCGGAAGATCGACGAACAAAGGCGGTTTGGCGGGATTCGGCGACCAGGCCGACGCCAGGGCGAGCGTGCCACGCAGCCCGAAAGGCAGGCTGCTGGAAGCCTCTGGCGAGGCCAGCGCCTGTACCTGCGTGACTTGCTCCGGCGTGAGGCCGCGCGCATCACTCGGTGACTGGCAGCACGGCGACATGACGTACAGCGCGCCATAGCGCTCGGCGCGCCTGATCCCGATTCGCGATGCGCCGTAGCCGCCCATCGAATGGCCAACCAGGCCGCGGCTCTCGGGGCGGGCCAGCGTTCGATAGTGCGCGTCGATGTAGTCGATCAACTCGTCGGCAATGAAGTTCTCGAAATTGCCGGTGGTGACGGAGTTGGAATAGAAGGCGCCGTTGTAGGCATTCTTGCTGCTGGGCAGTACCAGAATCATCTCCGGCGTGCCCTTGGCGAACGCACCCTCGGCCGTCTGCGGCAGATGGATTTCCTTGATCCATTGATCCGCGCCGATGGAATAGCCATGCAGGGCATACACCACGGGATAGCGGCGGCCGCGCTCGCGGCCATAGCTGGGTGGCAGCACCACGATCACATCGCGGTCTGCGGGTGTGCCGAGCAGGTTGCCTTCGATTTCCCGCGAGTGGACCTTGATCGTCTCCACGCGTGCCTTGGCGGCGCCCGCCACGACGGGCGGAACCTGCGTCTGCACCTGGGACTGCGCCATGCCCGCTGCCAGCAGTGCGCCGCAGAGAAATGCCATCCGGATACTGCTTTTCATTTGCCGCGGACTCATGGTGAAAGAATGATCACGCTGACCGACTTCGGTTCCAGCGTGGCCTGCAGCCGTCCGTTGGTCACCGTTGCCGCCAGTGGCTTCGGGGCAACGGTGGTTGGGGCGTCGAAGGTGTTGATGCTGTCGACGCGTGGCGCGGTCAGGGTCTCTGCGGAGGCCGATCTGGCCGCCATCCCTGCAAGGGACACATCGATGTTCGCGGCACGCGCGGGATCCAGATTCGTCACCGCCAGCACCAGACGACCGTGGCTGTCCTTGGCGGCGATTGCATCCACGCGGGGCAACACGATCTTGCCATTCGTCCAGGTGCCGGCATCGATCTTCAGCGGAACGTAGGTGGCGTCCTGGAAGGGCACATACATGCGAAACACATGATAGGTGGGCGTCAGCAGCATCTTGTCCTTGTCGGTCAGGATCATCGCCTGCAGCACGTTGACCATCTGGGCGATGTTGGCCATGCGCACACGGTCCGCGTGGCGCGCGAAGATGTTCAGGTTCAGTGCCGCCAGCAACGCGTCGCGCAGGCTGTTCTGCTGCACGAGAAAGCCGGGATTGGTGCCGGGCGAGGGCGCGTACCACGCGCCCCATTCATCCACCGCCAGCGCGAGCTTTTTCTGCGGATCGTATTTGTCCATGATGGCCGAATGCTGGTCGATCAGGCCATCCATCTTCAGCGTGGTCCTCAGGATTTCGGCGTATTCCTTTTCGCCGAATCCGGTCGCCAGGTGCTTGTGATCCCAGTCGACCACGGTGTAGTTGTGCAGTGAGATGCCATCGATGTCCCAGCTCCACTTGCGGTTCTGCCAGGCCTTCATCACCGTCTCGGTCCACTCGAGGAATCGCGGCTCGCCGCCACCTGGCCCCACGGCGATGCGCAGCATGTGATTGGACTCCTGCTGCTGCGGATGAAAATTGCGCGCGAAGCGGCTGTAGATCTTCATCTGGCTGGCGTAGTACTCCGGCGTCATGTTCCCGCCGCAGTCCCAGCTCTCGTTGCCGAGGCCGAGAATGGGCACCTGCCAGGGCGCCGCGTGGCCATTGGCCGCGCGCTCCTGGGCGAGCGTCGTCGGCAGCGCGCTGGTCATGTACTCCAGCCAGTCGGCTGCCTCCTGCGGCGTGCCGGAGCCGATGTTCACCGAGATGTAAGGCGCCGCGCCGATTTGTTCGGCGAAGTCCATGAACTCATGCGTGCCGAAAGTGTTGGGCTCGGTCACACTGCCCCAGTCCGGATTCAGCGTCACAGCGCGGCGCGGACCTATGCCATTGCGCCAGTGGTAGTTGTCGGCGAAGCAGCCGCCCGGCCAGCGCACGTTCGGAACGTGCAGCGCGCGCAGCGCGGCGACGACGTCGTTGCGGATGCCGCGCGTATTGGGAATGGACGAGTCCGTCCCCACCCACACGCCCTCATAGATGCCGTGGCCCAGATGCTCGGCGAACTGGCCGAAGAGATGGCGGCTGATGGTGGGGCCGGCCTTCGCCGCATCGACGTTGATGGCGATGCTCTGCGGCGCGGCGCTCAGCGCGGCGCTCGCCCAGAGCAGTCCGGTTGTCACCACCGATAGGATTCGCAGCATGATGTCTCTCCGTACCTGGACTTGAAAAACAGGCCCTTCAGCTCTTGCCTGCGGGTGCCGCTTCGTGTTCCACGTACTCGAAGAACTCGAAGTCGGCGGGCTGCCGTCGGCCGCTGATGTCGTGGCAGGCCATGCCGACGAAGGCTCCGGTAAAGCTCTTGGTGTAGCCCCTGCCGGCTTCGTCGGAGATCAATGAATGATCCAGCACGCCCTCATGCGAAGTCCATCGATCGCCGTCGAGCGACCATGAGAAGCGCAGCGTGTCGAAGTTCACGTCGGCTCGCAGCCAGATCGCCTGTCCGCGCGGCAGCGCAATGAAGCGTGCCGATTCGATGGGGTAGGCCAGGTTGAAGCGTTCCTCGCCGAGGCAGCTGATGATCGCCAGATGCTTCTCGCCCGCCTCGTTGCAGGTGATGCCGAGGTAATGAAACTTCTGCGCGTTGTAATAGCAGATCAGACCGGCGCATTGCTGCAGCGTATCGGGTTCGAATTCCACTCGCGTGGTGGCGGTGAAGCAGAAAGCCTGCTGCCGCCGGGCGATCAGGGACTGGCGAAACCATGAACCGAACGACTCGGCGCCGAACAGCCGCAGTCGCCCGGGGCGCGACTTCAGCGAAAACAAGGTTTCGTCCCACGGGTAACGCAGCCATTGGAAATCGATGGGCAGCGATTGCGAGTCGAAGCGTGTCATCGCGGGCGTCCTGGGCCAGGGATGCGCGGGCAGATCGGGCGCGGGCGTCTGCAAGTCGGGCGTGTTGCCGCCGTTTGCCAGCCTGAGCCAGCCGTCGTCGGTCCAGTGTGCCTTCTGGATGGCGGTCTCGCGTCCCAGCGGGCAGCGCTGCTGATCCGAGTTCGCGTGCAAGGACAGTGGGCGGCCGCACAGGTGCACCAGGTAGACCTCACCCTTCTGCGTCTCCACCCAGTCGCCGTGCCCGGCACGCTGCAGCGGCAGACGCGGATCATTCTTCGAGGTGACGATGTGCTTGATCGGATCCACTTCGTAAGGGCCTTCCAGCTGGCGCGAGCGCGCCATGGTCACGGCATGGGTGTAACCCGTGCCGCCTTCGGCCGTCAGCAGGTAGTAGTAACCCTTGCGCTTGTAGATGTGCGGCCCTTCGGTCACGCGCAGATCGGTGCCGCGAAAGATGTTGCGCACCGGGCCCACGAGGCGTCGCGCGGCGGGGTCGTATTCCTGCAGCAGGATGCCGTTGAAGGGATGGTGCTGTGGCCTGTAATCCCATTCCATGTTGAGCAGCCACTTGCGGCCATCGTCGTCATGGAACAGCGAGGCATCGAAACCACTGCTGTTCAGGTACACCGGATCGGACCAGCGCCCGTCAATGGTGGCGCAGGTGGTCAGGTAGTTGTGGGTGTCCTTGAAGCTGCCCTCGTGGCGCTTCACATCGGTGTACACCAGCCAGAACAGTCCATCGGCGTAGGTGAGGCACGGCGCCCAGATCCCGCAGGAGTCCGGATTGCCACGCATGTCCAGCAGTTCGGCGCGGTCCAGCGGATGCGTGATCAAACGCCAGTTCACTAGGTCGCGCGAATGATGGATCTGGACGCCCGGATACCACTCGAAGGTCGAGGTGGCGATGTAGTAATCCTCGCCCACGCGCACGATGGAAGGATCCGGATTGAACCCCGGCAGGATGGGGTTGGTGATCATCCGCTTCATGCTGAACGCCCCTCCCCCATCCGCCCCTGCCAGCCACGCGTCAGGCGGTAGAACTGCAGGCACACCAGCACCAGCGTCGCCGCGACGATGGAGCTGCCG
>Ga0164241_10001937_pt1 | contig 23714 bp, 24 predicted proteins | sample OricomyardsoilBY_FD_108780 | JGI IMG/M metagenome (GOLD analysis project Ga0164241, IMG submission 108780) | Backyard soil microbial communities from Emeryville, California, USA - Original compost - Back yard soil (BY) | ecosystem: Environmental > Terrestrial > Soil > Unclassified | place: USA... | reverse complement strand
ATCCATGGTTTGGTAATATCTGTAGGGTCAGGTTTGGCATAACAAACTTGTCCGCCGCCGCCATAAACCAGTTCAGGTTTACCGTCTCCATCAACATCTTTAAATACAGTAACTTCTGATTGTATGCCTCTTACAACCTGGTATCTATCCCAACGGCGTGATTCTCCTTTAGGATTAACAAACAAGGAACCACCGCTTAAAACATCGTCCCAGCCATCGCCATTAAAATCATAACCATACTGGCAATTAAACTCTGTAAATTTTGTGGATGGTGCACCCGATACAGCGTAAGCTATTTCGCGGGAGCTGGTGTAATCGGGACCGAAATAAATATACGGACCGGCAACAATATCAGTAATGCCATCATGATTAAAATCACCTGATCCTGCAGCCCATGAGTAGTACATATCCTGTATGCGTTGCACCTTAAAGCCCGCACCGGTTTGTTCTTTAGGCATTTTTTTAATTCCTGCATCTACGTAGCTCAATTCATTGAACTGAACTTCGCCTGTACCGTTAATCATTAACGCTATTGGCCCGAAGCCTGTATCCGTCTCGAGGCTGAAAGCATTTTCGGCGCCATCATTTATATAGCCGCGTATCATGTTCAGGTCCAGGATAGCATCAAACTGGTTCCACTCACCGGGAATCGGTGCAGGTGTAGGGCGTGTAAAAGGTAGTAGTTCCGTTGCAGGACCGGTAACGCCGCGCGGCGAACTTCCCGAGCCCCGTTCCGGTGTCCTTCCATTTGGGTCGAACGGAGGTGCCTGTCTTATTATACCACCGGCAGGATGTAAAGCCTCTCTTTTGGTTTCTTTACCTTGTGCATCAAGCGTAACTTTGTAAAAGCCCATTTCTGTGCCTTTTATTGATGCTAAAAAGCTGTTAGATCCATCACTTGTTTTTTCCATACGGAACAAAAAACCAACCTCGGTATTGGCATCAGCTTTAAATAAAATGCGTAAATGAATATCCTGAAAACCACGATCAGATACTAAATAACCTTGCGCGCCACTTGCCTTTACAGTTATTATACCGTTGTTGGCTTTCCAGTCTGCATTACCTAAGGTATGCCAGCCCGAAAGTGACGATCCCTTGTATACATAGTCGGGTATAAGGGCCATGCCCCTGCCATTATAGTCACCTGGTATTGCCTGTCCGAAGGAAATCGCTGTCATACCCGCTAATAGAAGTGTTGATAAAATAAGTTTCATTTTTATAATTTGAGGTGGTTAACTGGCTTTTAGATGCGCGCTTATGGTAAGCCCCATAGGCAATAGCTTTTTTGGGTTATTTTTAAAACTCATCAACGTAATTTACTTGATTTGGCTTGGTGCAAACCTATCCAGACCCATATTTACAGCCGTTTTGAGATAAGCAGTAAAAGCCTTAAAAAGATAATTGGTTGTATTATCAAATATAAAAGATTATTATACAATTAGTATTGATAACTGAAAAACAGCTCATATATGTCTTCCTTATTACCAATTGCACGATTTGCTGAATTTCCAGTGAGTACATTTTCATAAGTGATTTTACTCACCGAATCACTCACTAAAGTTATGCGTTTTGTCGCTTTTTTGGTTTTGCGTTAAAACAAAAAACCTGTAAATCAATGATTTACAGGTTTTTGCGAGCATTTTAGCTACTAATTTGCGGTGAGGGAGGGATTCGAACCCTCGGTACAGTTTCCCGTACGTCAGTTTAGCAAACTGATCCTTTCGGCCTCTCAGGCACCTCACCTTTACAAATAAAATACCCCTTTTTCAGGGACTGCAAATATAGTAATTAGCGTAAGTCGGCAAAAAAAAATTTCAGGTATTAATTTATCACGCTGTTTATAAGGCAATAAAAATATTTGCAGCCTGTAAATGAGCTTTTTTAATAGTTGATACGCACGTGGTAAATGCTCATCAGCATGCGTTTAAAAATGGTTTTTATGGTCTCCAGGTCCTTTAACGTAATATCGCTGTCGTTAAGTTGATCCTGATCAAGCTTATACTTAACAATACGGTCAACCAGGTTGTTGATAGACGTTTCGTCGGGTTGTTTTAACGATCGCGAAGCAGCTTCTATCGAGTCGGCAAGCATTAATACGCCGGTTTCTTTTGAGAACGGTATAGGGCCCGGATATCTGAAGGTGTTTTCGTCGACTATCTTCTCGGGGAAGTTTTTAAGGAACGACTGGTAAAAATAATCAACCCGTGTGTTACCGTGGTGGGTACGTATAAAATCAATAACAATATCTGGTATGTTGGCTTTTTGTGCCATTTCTATACCCCGGCTTACGTGCCTAATAATAACCTGGGCGCTTTCTTCATACGGCAACTTATCATGCGGATTAAAAACCGAGGTTTGGTTTTCAATAAAAAACAGCGGGTTATCCATTTTGCCTATATCATGGTAAAGCGCCCCTGCCCTAACCAACAAAGCGTTGCCACCAATAGCATAAATCGCGTTTTCGGCCAGGTTGGCCACCTGTAATGAGTGCTGAAAAGTACCCGGTGCGGTAAAGGCCATTTCGCGCAGCAAGGGCGCATTGGTATTGGTAAGCTCAATAAGGGTGATATCAGAAGTGATAGAAAATATCCGCTCAAACAAATAAATAAGCGGGTAAGCCAACAGTGTTAACAGCACGCTTACTATAAACGGCACAAAACCAACCCAATCTAGGTCAACTATAGTGCCCTCCTTAATTAGCGAAATCCCTAAAAAGGCCATAAAGTAGGTGATCATGATGATCACGGCAGAAATAAGGAACTGCTCACGGCGCGCCAGATACTTTATGCTGTAAATGGATACCATGCCCGCGGTTATCTCAAAATAAGCAAACTCAAAGCTGTTAGGCACAAAAAAGCCAGCCATAAGCACCACCAACATATGTATGTTAAGAGCAAGGCGGGTGTCAAATAAAATGCGGATAATGATAGGTACTATACAATAAGGTATATAGTACATATTGGGTAGCTCAAATTTAATAGCCATTGACAGCGTGAAAAGCATAGCCGTTATTACCAGTAATATAAGGCCTACCAACCGGTTATCATCAAAAATGTCTCTTCTGAATAAATAAAGGAATACCATTAACAATACGATGGCTATTGACACCAGCACAAACTGACCTGCAAGTACCAGTTTAGGGCTGCCTTTTATACGGGCGTTATCTTCAAAAGCTTTTTTGTACGATTGCAGTTTCTGGTATATATCATCATTAACAACTGATCCTTTGGTAACTATCACCTCCCCTTTTTGCACCATGCCGTTGCTTAACGACAGGTCTGTCAGGGCATCATTCTCTATCTTTAAGGTAAGCCTGTTATCGTAGGTAATATTGTTTTGTATACGTGTTTGCAACAGATCCAGTAAAAAGGCTTTATCAAGATCAGTACGCTGACTTAATGTGTTATCACAAAATTGCAGGGCGCTTTCGCGGGTAAAAAGCTCGGCTGTGTTCTTTTCGGTGCCTACGTTTTTGTCGAGCACCGTAATTGTGTACCCCTGCCCGTTCTGTATATATTTGGCATTTAAGGTTAAAATGCCCTTGTTATAAACGGTGTTGAGCAGATCAACCCCGGTTGCTATATATTTATTCTTTTGTTCGCTGCCAATATTTGCGCCGTGCCATTTTATCTCCAGATCAGCCTTAAAACCGGCTATTTGCTGTTGGGCCATACTTGCGTTAAACTGATAAACCGGTTTAACATTTGCTAATGCTACTTTCTTATCATTCTCAAGTTCTTGCTGGGTTTTAAGTATAGCAAAGTTATACGGCGATACCAGGTCTTTCTGGTTCCAGATGCGGCCCTTCTCAATTTCGTAGCTAAACTTAACCTGCTTTGGCAAGGTAAATACTATAACTACTGTACTTACCACAACCATTAAATACTTAATGTTTCGGGCGTATTTACGCAAAGCAGCTTTTTGGCGCGAAGTAGAAAATTTAGCCATTTAATATTTTAAGCATCCAAAAATAACTAATTTTTAGCTACATGTAATTTTTTTCTTGTTTATATGATTTTAATTTTGATATCTTTATGATATCATTTTAAATCATATAAATCATGAATACTGAAAAGATCCTAAATCCTCCGTCAGGTTATTTAACCCTGATCGTTTTTCTATTGTTGCTGGGAGCCACCGGCTATTGTATAGCGCATCAAAATTTTATAACAGCGGTTATTATAGGTTTGATAGACTTTATATTGGTACTACCGGGGCTTATAATAGTTAACCCCAACGAATCAAAAGTTTTAATACTATTTGGCAAGTATGTTGGCACGGTAAAGCAAGATGGTTTTTTCTGGGTGAACCCATTAACCGTTAAAAAGAAGGTATCATTAAAAGCATTTAACCTTAATGGGCAGCAATTAAAGGTGAATGACAAGCATGGTAACCCAATAGAGATTGCGGCTGTAATTGTTTGGCGAATAAAAGATACAGCCAAGGCTTTGTTTGCTGTTGAAAACTACCTGCAATACGTAAATATTCAAAGCGAGGCTGCCGTGCGCCATTTGGCCAACTCTTTTGCTTACGACAATATGGATGACGAAAATGAGCAAATAACACTGAGCAACGGGGCTGAGAAGGTGAGCGTATTATTAGAGAAAGAATTGAACGAACGCCTTGAACCGGCGGGTATTGAAGTGTTGGAGGCACGCATATCTCACCTTGCTTACGCACCCGAAATTGCCCATACCATGCTGCAAAGGCAACAGGCCTCGGCAATAATATCAGCCCGCAGGCTTATAGTGGAAGGCGCGGTTGGTATGGTTGAAATGGCGCTGCAAAAATTATCAGACAAGAACATAGTTGAATTGGATGAAGAGCGCAAGGCCGCCATGGTGAGTAACCTATTGGTAGTACTTTGCGGCGACAGGTCGGTAAATCCTATAGTGAATACAGGTACCCTATATCATTAATTATGAATTTTTACAGACCGATAAACCAATTGCGTTCAACTGAGCTTACCGTAGTTAGGACAGGCTTTTGGAATCCTGAGTATTTGCTGACCGACGGGCAATTTGAGTATGGCAAACTCAGCCGGGTTTCGTTTTCGTCAAGCGAAAAGGTTATTGAAATAGCTAATAACACCTATGCCATGCGTAAGCCGGGTGCCTTCAGCAAGGAAATGCTGATTTTGCGTAACGGCGAGGTAATTGGTAAAACCATACGTAATGCATGGAAGTGCATTACCAGGATAGAATTAAACGATGGTTTTAATGCATCATTTGTAAAAACGCCTGGCAGAGGGATATTCTCGACAAAAATGAGCTGGATAGTAAATACAACTGAATTAATGATGATTGCTGGTAGATCTAAGTACTCACAACCGATGACGGTAACAATAACAGATCAGAACATTGCCAAACAAGGTGATCATTTGCTGTTGCTGGCTTTTATCGGGATACACATTAGGCTGGTTAGGCAAGCACAGGCGGCTGCGCAATAATTGATAGCTATGGAGTATATTACCTTAACACCGATAAACAAGCTTAAAACCAATGAGCTTTGGATAATACAACCCAAATGGTATAAAGCAAAGTATGAGCTTACCGATAACGCGTTTGTATATGCAAAAATTTATACCGAAGGGTTTTGGCATCAAACAACTCTTTTTGAAACCACTGATGGCATTTTAACCATTACAAACTTATCAAGTGGCGGTCTTGAAATTAAAAAGGCTGACGGCAGTATTTTAGGGATCATTGAGAGAAAACTGCTTAGCGGACGTACAAAGTTCATTTTGAGCGACGGGCGCACTTTTACTTACAGCGTCCCATCGGTATGGAAGGCAGAGTATGTTTGGGCAGACGAGTTTGAAAATGAATTGATGCGGCTGACATTTGGATCTATGTCCGGCAAAGTTCCTGTAACCTTTAATAAAAGAGCGGCAGAGATCCCTTATTTTTCTGCCCTTATATTTATAGCATTTAAATTAAATCTGGATACCACTGCGCATGGCTGAAAAAAAGGCATTTGTATTACGTGTAAACCCCGATATGCTGAAAGAAATTGAAGCATGGGCTGAGTGCGAGTTCAGAAGCACCAACGGGCAGATAGAATATCTGCTACAGCAGGCTTTGCTTGCGCGGAAAAAAACAGCGAAAGTGAAGAAACCGCCTTCTGCCTGAAAAGCCGTTTCAAAAGCGTTTCACCAAAAGCGAAAATTACTCGTTTTTACAACAGTTTGATATTCAATTACTTGTATTCATTTTACAGCTAATTTTCCTGACGAATAAGTAGTTTCATTTTGTTTCACACGAAATTACAATATGTTAATAATCAAATACTTGTCGAAAATTCCGTTTCATGCGTTTCATCTGTATCATATATTTTTGTGAAACGCGCTATCTCAATTGCGCAGCTGTTTTTAAAATATTTGCTTTAGCTTTACATTAACATATGTTATTACCAAAGCAAGTTGTTATTGTCGCCGCCACCCGCACACCGATAGGTAGTTTCGGCGGCGCGCTGTCATCATTTAGTGCAACACAATTGGGGGGCCTGGCGATAGCATCGGCAATTGAAAAAGCCGGCATATTGCCCGCGCAGGTACAGGAAGTGTTTATGGGTAATGTGCTATCCGCCAACTTAGGTCAAGCCCCGGCAACCCAGGCGGCAATGTATGCGGGCCTGCCCTACCTGCCTGCGACTACTGTAAACAAGGTTTGCGCTTCGGGCATGAAGGCGGTTATGCTGGCGGCACAAAGCATAGCCCTTGGTCAAAATGAAATAATAGTAGCCGGCGGTATGGAAAGCATGAGCAATGTGCCCTACTACCTTGATAAGGCCCGCACCGGCTACCGTTTAGGCAACGGACAGTTGACCGATGGCCTGCTGAAAGATGGCTTATGGGATGTATACAACGATTACCATATGGCATCGGCAGCCGAACTTTGTGCAACTGAATGCAATATAAGTCGCGAAGAGCAGGACGCGTATGCTGTTGAATCATACAAACGGGCCCTCAGGGCACAAACAGAAGGTAAATTCAGCAATGAGATAACCCCTGTCGAAATAAAAGATAAAAGCGGCAGCAGTACCTTCCTATCAGAAGATGAGGAACCTAAAAAGGTGAAGTTTGATAAGATAGCGTCATTAAAACCCACCTTTAAAAAAGACGGCACCATAACCGCCGCCAATGCTTCCACCTTAAATGATGGCGCAGTGGCATTGGTATTAATGAGTGAAGACAAAGCTGCCGAATTGGGGTTGAATCCTTTGGCTCGCATTTTATCCTACGCAGATGCCCAGCAAGCACCTGAATGGTTTACCACAGCGCCATCAAAAGCAGTGCCGCTGGCTTTGCACCGCGCAGGCTTGACCATAGCAGACATGGACTATTTTGAGATAAACGAAGCATTCTCTGTGGTTGCACTTGCCAATAACCAACAAATGGCTTTAGATGTTGCAAAAGTTAACGTTAATGGCGGCGCTGTTTCTCTTGGCCACCCGCTGGGGGCCTCCGGCGCGCGAATTATCGTTACTTTACTTAATGTGTTGCAACAAAATAACGGCAAATATGGCGCTGCGGGCATTTGCAATGGCGGTGGCGGGGCCAGCGCAATTGTTATCGAAAATTTACGTTAAAAGACAATACATAATTGGCATACATAGTGATCAAACGGTTCTGCATTACCCTGTTGGCGACATTTACTTTTTACAGCGGCTTTGCGCAGTTTCAGCAAAAGGATCTGGCTACACTAAATATGTACCAGGACAGCCTGAAAAACTTAGGCAACAGCTTTATCAACAACCCGGAAGAATTAGCACGAAAAAACGCCAACTACACTTTTATAAAAACACTGGTAAGCGCGCTTAAATCCCCAAACTCTTTCCTTTATAAGTTTGATTCGCTTAAAACCGTCAGCATACTTAATTCGCCCGATAACCGTTTCCGCATTTTTAGCTGGCATGTGGCAAACGACGATGGCAGCTACCGCTTTTACGGCGCCATACAGATGAATACCGGGGGTGCACTAAAATTGTATCCCTTAGACGACTACTCCCCTCTCATCACCCACCCAGAAGATACTGTTACGGATAACACTAAGTGGTACGGTGCGCAATACTACACTATTGTACCGGTGCAGGGCATCAATCCGTATTATGTTTTGTTAGGTTGGAAAGGCCATACAGACCGATCAACCAAAAAGGTGATAGATGTGCTATCATTTAAAAATGACAAACCTGTATTAGGTATGCCGGTTTTTATTGGCAAGGATAAAAAACGCAATCGCGTTGTTTTTCAATATACCCGCCAGGCATCAATGCTGCTACGCTATGTACCGGGCGAGAATCTTATTGTTTTTGACAACCTGGCACCACCTGATAAAAAAATGAAGGATCAGCCAGAAACCTTTGGCCCCGACCTGTCCTACAACGGCTATCGCTTAAAAAACGGAAGATGGGAACTTACCGAGGACCTGGATATGCGGAATGTACCTAATGAAACCGACGCAGCCTTTATAGACCCTAAGCCTATAGAAACCCCACGGCTTGAAGTTAAACCAATTATAAAAAGACCTGTACAATAGCACAATAAGCAAAACAAATTGTTAAATTGAGAGGAAATTTTTTTTCACGATATAAATAGTATTTTCGTCCCATTAAACTGATCTTATGAGTACCGAACCGGAAATGGCAGGAGTTGAGGCGTTACCTCAAAAAGGACATCCCAAGGGATTATATGTCTTATTTTCTACTGAAATGTGGGAACGCTTCAATTTTTATGGAATGCGTGCTCTGCTTTCATTGTTTCTTGTTAACGCTCTCGCTTTTTCTGACAAGGATGCTGCCATAATATACGGCGGATTTCTTGGGTTGTGTTACTTGACTCCTATGCTTGGCGGATATATTTCTGATCGGTATTTAGGCAATCGCAACTGCATTATTTTAGGTGGAACAGTGATGGGTCTGGGTCAATTACTATTATTTGTAAGTGGTTATACTTATGCGTCCGATCTTGGGTTTTCAAAAATAGTAATGTGGCTGGCTTTAGGCGTTATCATATTCGGAAACGGATTTTTTAAGCCGAACATATCTTCAATGGTTGGCCAATTGTATACAAAAGGCGATAAACGCCTTGACTCTGCATTCACCATCTTTTATATGGGAATAAATGTTGGTGCTTTGTTAGGGATGTCTGTTTGTCCTTTGCTTGGCGACGTTAAACACGGCGAGGTTAGAATTGTAGAAGCTTTCAAATGGGGTTTTTTAGCCGCCGGTATGGCTATGTTTGTTGGAACGCTAATGTTCTTTTTCTTAAAAAACAAATATGTCAAAGGTCCTACCGGGAGCCCCGTTGGCGTTAAACCTAAGCACGATGGCTCTGCGCTTAGTCCTACCGGTGAGGCAGAAAAAGCTAATTTTTCCAATAAGTCGATTATATCTGTAGCTGTTTTTGCTATCATATTATTCTTTGGCATCCACTACCTTTCTATCGATGTTAATCCGATAAAAAGCTGGATATATCCTTTCATATACGCGTCCGGAATCAGCCTTGCCGTTTTAATACTTACTGATAAGTCGATCACTAAAATTGAACGCGATAGAATTCTGGTTTTATATGTTGTAGCATTCTTCGTGATATTTTTTTGGTCGGCGTTTGAGCAAGCGGGTTCATCACTAACTTTCGTCGCTGATAAACAAACAGACACTACTGTGTTTGGATGGCAAATGCCACCCAGTTTAGTACAAAATGCAAATTCATTCTTCATTATTGTTTTTGCCTTACCATTTAGCTGGTTATGGCTCAAATTACAAAAACGAAAGCTTGAGCCAATTTCGACTGTTAAGCAAGCGATAGGTTTATTGTTATTGGCGTTGGGTTATTACATTATAGCAGTTCAAATTAAAGAGATAGGCAACACAGGTAAACTGGCTGTTATATGGTTAATTATAATGTATTTATTCCATACGTTGGGAGAACTATGTTTATCGCCAATTGGTTTATCTTTAGTGGCAAAACTCGCCCCTAAAAGATTTTCCTCTCTGTTAATGGGTGTATGGTTTTTAGGCAATGCTGCAGGATATGCATTGGCCGGCACCTTGGGTTCGATTATGCCGCCTACCGGCGATAAATACGAATTGGCAGCGGCAAAAGGGATCGATCTGCAAGCTGTATTAGAAAAAAAGGTTATTCCGACTGCGCAACAAATACTAGATTTAGCACAAATTAAAGTAGACGTAAATTACCCTACTTTCGCTGGTTTCACGATTCATAATCTTTACGAATTTTTTATGGTATTTGTAACCCTGGCAGGACTTGCATCGATAACGCTATTCCTTATTTCAGGAATTTTGAAAAAAATGATGCACGGTGTAAGATAATCATTAAACTTACGTTAAAAGTGCAGGAGCTTTGCTCCTGCTTTTTTATTTTTTATAGCCGCTAATTCTGTTATTTTAGCTGAAATTTAAAGCTGCATTATCTAAATCAATAAGTGCCTGATAGCTTAGTTATTATCCCCACCTACAATGAGCGCGAGAACATCGAAAAGATGATCCGTAAGGTTTTTTCTTTGCCTCATGATTTCCATATCCTTATAGTTGACGACGGTTCGCCGGATGGTACAAACATCATAGTCAAATCGATAAGAAACGTTTATCCTGATTCTTTATTTATAGAGGAACGCAATGGTAAACAGGGCCTTGGTACTGCTTATATTCATGGCTTTAAGTGGGCCATTGAGCGTCAATATGATTACATTTTTGAAATGGACGCCGACTTTTCCCACAATCCGGAAGACCTTCTTCGTTTACGAAGGGCATGTGTGGACGGGGCGGATGTTGCTGTGGGTTCGCGCTATATTAAGGGCGTCAATGTGGTAAACTGGCCCATGAGCAGGGTATTAATGAGCTACTTTGCCTCTGTTTATGTTCGTTTTATTACCGGCGTTAAAATACAGGACTTTACTGCCGGTTTTATGTGTTACAAGCGTAATGTTTTAGAAACTATTGAGTTGAATAAAATAAAGTTTGTAGGTTACGCTTTCCAGATAGAGATGAAGTACACCGCAGTAAGGCACGGCTACAACGTTAAAGAAGTCGCGATAATCTTTACAGATCGTACGGCCGGCACGTCTAAAATGTCAAAGGGGATATTTAAGGAAGCCTTTCTTGGCGTTATACAAATGCGCATCAATGCCATTTTCAGGAAATATCCCGAAGGGTGAGATTAGTCCAAAAGTCGGGAAAGTCAGTAAAGTCCGGAAGTTTCTATTCTTCGATAAACTGTTTGAATGTTTCCCTAATATCTTTTGGTCTTTCCGACTTCAATAAAAAATCTTTCGGACTTTACTGACTTTCGGACTTTCCGACTTCAACAAAAAATACTAAATTCGTTGGCAATGAACGAGAACTTAGACCCAAGCCTGGAACACCTCAGTCCTGCCGAACGCGATATAGAAAAAGTGTTGCGGCCGCAGGTTTTTGAGGATTTTACCGGTCAGCATAAAATTTTAGCCAATCTGAGAGTATTTGTACAAGCTGCACGGCAACGTGGCGAGGCACTCGACCATGTGTTGCTGCATGGCCCCCCGGGATTAGGAAAAACAACCCTTTCGCACATTATTGCCAACGAAATGGGTGTTGGTATAAAAATAACCTCCGGCCCTGTTTTAGACAAACCCGGCGACCTGGCCGGCCTGCTTACCAACCTTGAAAGCGGTGATATTTTGTTTATTGACGAGATACATCGCTTAAGTCCCTTAGTTGAAGAGTATTTATACTCGGCAATGGAGGACTTTAAAATAGATATCATGCTGGAGAGCGGACCTAATGCACGCTCTGTACAGTTATCGTTAAATCCATTTACTTTAGTTGGGGCCACTACCCGCTCAGGCCTGCTTACCGCGCCCTTGCGGGCTCGTTTTGGCATAAACTCCAGGCTGGAATATTATGATGCCAAGCTGCTCACTACAATTATTCTACGTTCATCGTCAATACTAAAAACACCTATAAGTGACGAAGGCGCTTACGAAATTGCCCGCCGCAGCCGTGGTACACCGCGTATTGCCAATGCCTTGCTGCGCCGCACACGGGATTTTGCGCAAATAAAAGGCAATGGCAACATTGACACTCCTATTGCCCAGTATGCGCTTAACGCTTTAAACGTTGATGAGCACGGTTTGGATGAAATGGATAACAAAATATTAACCACAATTATAGACAAGTTTAAAGGTGGCCCCGTGGGTCTTAAAACCATTGCCACCGCTGTTGGCGAAGATGAGGGCACTATTGAAGAAGTTTACGAACCCTTTTTAATACAGGAAGGCTTTTTAATGCGCACCGCCCGTGGCCGCGAAGCTACAGAAAGCGCCTACAAGCACCTGGGCAGGATAAAACCTGGTGGCACTCCTTCATTGTTTTAAACAGTTGTCATTTTTAGTTTCAACAGAAAAACTTTAAAAATATATTTGTGGCTTGCTAAAACTTTAAACGGCCTTTTTCATTATATCTACTATGTTAAAATCTTACCACCTTCTACTCGCTGCAACCGTGTTGCTTGCGTTCTCCTGTCAATCAAAATCAGAAAAAATTGCTTCTGTGGCCGATACTACTCAACAAGCTAATACCGAGGCAGCAAATGAACCGGCTGCTCCAACCGGACCGGTAAAAATTGATAAAGCAGCCATAATGGCGCGCAAGCAGGTGCCTATACTTTGCTATCACCAAATCCGCGATTGGCGCGCAAAGGACTCAAAAGGCGCTAAAGACTATATAGTTCCTGTTGCTGATTTTAAAGCGAAGATGAAAAGCCTTGCCGATAGTGGTTACCATACCATACTGCCCGATCAATTATATGCCTACTTAACTACCGGCGCCACCTTACCGAGCAAGCCCATTATGTTAACCTTTGATGATACCGACCTCGACCAGTTTACCATTGCGGCACCTGAGCTGAAAAAATACGGCTTTAAAGCTGTTTATTTTATTATGACAGTATCAATTGGAAGGCCTAATTACATGACCAAAGATCAGATAAAGCAACTATCTGATGCCGGTAATGTAATTGGCAGCCACACATGGGATCACCACCGCTTTGACCGCTTGTCGCACACGTCATCTCTTAAAATCTTAGGCAAGAACGGCAAAATCACACTTAAACCTACTGATGATTGGGTTACACAATTAGATAAACCTACTGCAAAACTGGAAGAGATAACCGGTAAAAACATAGAATACTTTGCGTTTCCTTTTGGATTGTGGAATGCCGCAGGTTTACCCGAACTGCATAAACGCGGATTCAAAATGGCTTTCCAGTTAGCTGAAAAACGCGACCCGAACGACCCCTTGATGACAGTTCGCCGTATTATAGACAGCGGCTATTGGAGTACCAAGACGCTACACAACGCTATTAAAAACAGTTTTTAAGTCCCGTCCTTTAAAATTTAGCGTAGCAGCAAGTTTATTAAAACACTTAATAATAATAAAAAAGCCCTTCGACACAGCGCGAAAGGCTTTTTTTTTGTTATAGGCCTAAAGATCCTCTCCCTTGGGTCCTTCATTCTTGTTTGACGGGTCCACTTCAGCATTACTGTCTTTACTATCCTCAACCTCCGTTTCATCGGCGCTTTCGCCTGGTGTAACGGTTGGCACTCTCACCTCATCAGCTTTATCCTGCACGTTTGCGCCTTCCTCCTGCTCAAGCATATTATCGCCGTCTTTATTGGTTACAGAATTATCGTCGTTAGTGATCTGTTCATCTATCGGATCATTATTTAAGTTTTCCATGGTGTTGTATTTTAGGTTAGCATTGTTTATAAATAGTGTGTTTCTAATTGTGCTATCTTTGCTATAATGCAGCAAAACCGGTCGGTATACAGTAAACTAATCAAAGATGAAGCCAAAAAGCTGGGCTTTATGTTTTGTGGTATCGCTAAAGCTGATTTTTTGGAAGAAGAAGCCCCACGCCTTGAGGCCTGGCTAAAAGCCGGCATGCATGGCAAGATGCAGTACATGGAAAACTACTTTGATAAGCGCCTTGACCCACGCTTGTTGGTGGATGGCGCTAAGTCAGTAATTTCCCTGGCGCTTAATTATTATACGGATGCAGCACAAACTGATCCGCTTGCGCCTAAGATATCCAAATACGCTTATGGGCAAGATTATCATACAGTTATTAAGGATAAGCTAAAGCAATTGTTGGCGGTAATTAATGAAAAAATTGGCGAAGTTGGTGGCCGCGCGTTTGTTGATTCGGCACCCGTATTGGATAAAGCATGGGCAAAAAAGGCAGGCATTGGCTGGGTTGGAAAAAATAGTAACCTGCTCAACAAAAACGCAGGATCGTTCTTCTTTTTAGCAGAGCTGATAGTTGATATTGAGCTGGAATATGACGTAGAACCGACTGCCGACCATTGCGGTACCTGCACCCGATGTATTGATGCCTGCCCTACCGATGCCATTGTTGGCCCTTATGTGGTTGACGGCAGCCGGTGTATATCTTACCTTACCATTGAGCTTAAGGATGAATTACCCACTGAATTTAAAGGCAAAATGGATAACTGGATGTTTGGCTGCGATATTTGCCAGGATGTTTGCCCCTGGAACAAGTTTTCGGTATTGCATACTGAGCCGACGTTTGAGCCACACCCCGATCTGTTAGGGATGAACAGTAACGACATTACGGAAATAACCGAAGATGTTTTTCAAAAGGTATTTCAAAAATCGGCTGTAAAGCGGACTAAGTATACTGGACTTAAACGCAATATCGAATTTTTAAAGCCGATGTAATGGTTACTCAACTATCTCGTCAAGCAGTACACGTGGATGATCCAAAAAAAAGGAGTCTTAGAAAAAAATTCCGGTAACTGTTTGACTATCAGTATTTTTATTTTTACGATGCAAAACTTATTCGCCAGGAATATTAGCTGTAAAAATGTTTTAACTTTCTGTATATCAAGAAATTATAAAAACCAAAAATTGATGTTTTTTTGGATCACTTTGGATCATTTTGGATCAGCGATTTTCAAGATACCTCGTCTTAAATAAATGTTAAATATTTTCACTAAAGAGAAAATACCAACAATTAAACCTACCTTGTAACTTTATTAACAAAAAATACAATGCAACAAGGAACAGTAAAATTTTTTAACGACGCAAAAGGTTTCGGATTTATTACACCAAATGACGGTGGAGCCGAAATATTTGTACACTCTTCAGGTCTGATTGACAATATTCGCGAGAATAACTCTGTTAGTTTTGACATTGAGCAGGGCCGTAAAGGACCAAACGCAGTAAATGTAAAAGTAGCTTAACACACTATAAAATTATTGTGAAGCATTCTCCCAAAACGGGAGGATGCTTTTTTTGTTAATAGAATGGCTGCGCGTTAGTCGCAGAAAAAATACCTATGGAAGAAAAGCAAATAAAGAACGAAGACCTTAAAATAGAATTAAGAACGCTAACTAAAGATGATTATTTAGGCTTAAAATCCTCAATGATAGAAGCTTATTCTGAATGGGAAGGCGCGTCGTACTGGGGCGAAACACACATCAGCAAGCTGGTTGAAATATTTCCCGAAGGGCAAATATGCATCCTGGTTAACGGCGCCATAGCCGGCTGTGCCCTATCATTAATAGTTGATTATGAAAAATTTGGTGATAACCACACTTACGCGCAAATAACCGGCAACTACTCCTTCTCTACACACGACGAGAACGGAGATGTGCTATATGGGATCGATTTTTTTGTACACCCTGATCACAGGGGAATGCGAATTGGCAGAAGGCTTTATGATGCCCGTAAGGAAATATGCGAAAGGCATAACCTGCGCGCGATAATTGCAGGCGGCCGTATCCCCAAATATAAAGACTATGCCGATAAACTTACCCCGAAAGCTTACCTGGAGAAAGTAAAAGGTAAGGAAATTCACGACCCTACCCTCTCCTTTCAATTAGCTAATGATTTTCACGTTAGAAAGATATTAAAAGGCTACCTGCCCGGCGATACAGAATCGTTGGAGTACGCATCGCTGTTAGAGTGGAACAACATTTATTATAACGAAGAAGCGGCCCATATCAATTCCAATAAGTCTGTAGTGCGCCTTGGGTTGGTACAATGGCAAATGCGGCCCTTTGAAAACCTGGAGTCGCTGTGCGAGCAGATTGAGTTTTTTGTTGACGTGATAAGCGATTATCAAAGCGACTTTGTTTTGTTCCCCGAGCTGTTTAACGCGCCTTTAATGACGGCCTATAACCATATGAGCGGCGCCGGGGCCATGCGCGAAATTGCTAAATACACCATCCCATTGCGGGATAAATTTATGGAGTATGCTATTAGCTACAACATCAACATCATTACCGGCAGTATGCCCTATTTAGAAAACGGAGTATTGCAGAATATTGGCTATCTGTGCCGTCGCGACGGCTCGTACGAAATGTACCGCAAGATCCATTTAACACCTGCCGAAACAAGCGCCTGGGGCATGGTAGGCGGCGACATTATTACCACATATGATACCGATTGCGGCAAAATAGGTATTTTGATATGTTACGATGTAGAGTTTCCGGAACTGCCCCGGTTGCTGGCAGAGCAAGGCATGACCATACTTTTTGTGCCCTTTATGACGGATACACAAAACGGTTACACCCGTGTACGCAGCTGCGCACAGGCTCGGGCCATAGAGAATGAATGTTATGTGGCTATAGCCGGCAGTGTTGGCAATTTGCCAAAAGTGCATAACATGGATATCCAGTACGCGCAATCTGCGGTGTTTACGCCTTCAGATTTTTCGTTTCCGAGTAATGGCATAAAAGCAGAAGCTACACCAAATACCGAAACTACTTTGATAGCGGATGTTGACCTTGACCTGTTAAAAGAACTGCACAACTTTGGCGCGGTAAGAAACATGAAGGACAGGCGGTTGGATATTTATAAGATAGTGAATAAGAGTAAGAAGTAGAGCTTACAAAATCAGGGAAGTGTTTCATAATAGTTCGCCAATAATTTAAGCGGAACGCTTTAAATTATTGGCGTCCAAGCTACAAGCTTGGACGGGCGGTTTAATTTGGACTACAATGATTTCAAAATTAATATAATTCCGGCAATCACCAGTAATACTGATGTCATCCAGAATTTAGTGTATTCCGGACTTAATTGACCATTCCAATTATTTTCCTCTGAAGCAGGTCTACGCTTCCTAACATTATTAACCATAAGAAGACCTATGATTAAGAGCCCTAAACCTGAAAAAAAGAGTTTATAATCCATTTTTAGTCTTAGTTAGCGCCAAAATTTATTTTCAACTCGTTTGGTCATAGAAAAAATTCAACTAATCTCATATCAACCTACCTCAATCATACGCCATTACATTCTTCTCCGGCGCTATCTGTATCAGGTAGTTTTTCTTCATCGGGTCGTAGGGTACATTCTCTGTTTGCGTAACGTAAATGCTCCCCAGGTCTTTAAGCACATAGATATCCATATCACCCATGGTTTCCTTTTTGTGTGGGTATTGTCCTATCGAGCTTAGTAAAACATCATGTTGCTGTATATCATTGGTTGACAGCTCCATAAATAAACGGCGTCCGTCGGCGCGCAGGGTTAAATTAATAAACGTCCCCCTGTTAGTGGCTAATGTGTACTCCCTCGTGCGCTTTTTTTCATTTTTTGATTTTTGCGTATACCCCTTGCCCAGCAGTAAGCTATCATCGCGGGTAATGTTATTGTGCAGCATAAACTGAATCTCTTCGTAGGATATCAGTTTTCCCTGGGCAAAACCCGTGTAGGCTAAGCAAGATAAAATGGCGGTGATAAGGATCTTTTTCATATTGGCGACGCTATATTAATGTTTAAAATTACATTAAACTTAAACTACGTCAAATATAATCCGGCACTTAAGTATTAACTTCGCATACTTTTTACATTGTGTTATGGCAAAAATTGAACTGAGCCGCGTAAACGGCGATTTTGGCTTTGAGGCCAAAGATGAGAACGGACATGTAGTTAAAATGGACAGCAGTCCGCAAAGCGGCGGGCTTGAATATGGCGTGCGCCCCATGCAGATACTATTAATGGGTTTGGCAGGTTGCTCGGCCATTGATGTAATTGCCATACTGAAAAAGCAGCGCCAGGAAGTAAAAGACTATAAAATGGTTGTAAACGGCGACCGCGAATCGGGTGCTGAACCCTCATTATGGAAAACCGTTGATATTGAGTTTCACTTATATGGCGATATAGATCCTGACAAGGCGGCCAAAGCGGTTGATCTTTCAATGGGGAAATATTGCTCTGTATCTGCAACCTTAGAAAAAGCAGGTGCTACAATAACCTCAAAGGTGTTTGTTCACCCGGAAGTGACCGCGTAAGCTAAAGACTATAGATAACAAAAATAGCGATGGGTTTGAAACCCATCGCTATTTTTGTTTATGTAAATCACTTAATCCTGGTAAAAGTCTATCAGCGATCCAAAATAACTATCCGTCCATCCTTCGCTGATATCATTATAATCAGCGTCGGGTATGTTGGTATGGCGCAACTCTACTGATGTTCCGGCCTTATCGGCATGCAACTTTATGGTTACGATGGATTCATCTTGCTGGCCATCAAAATACCATTGCTGCACTATCTTTTTGCCGGGTTCCAGTTCTATGTTCCTGCCAACTATGCTGCCATCCCACATAGAAAATTCGCCGCCGGGTGTAGCGTCCATTTCGGCTACATCACCTGTCCACAACTGTATGGTTGGCGCGTTGGTTAAAGCCAGGTACACCTCGTCGGGCGCAGCCGGAACTACATAATATTTTTTAAAGTCTTTCACAGCCGCAATTTACGGCAAATTATTTTTGTACGGGACCCAATGGCCAAACTACTCTGCCATAAACTTCGTTCAATACCTGGGCAATACCGGTATAAACTGCAGATGCGCCACAAATGATGCCTTCGTAACCGGCAAGTTTGCCTATGGCTGCGTTACCTGTGGCACGGCTATAAGCTAATAAAGCAAACAATATTACTAACGATCCGAATACAAACTGTAGTGCCTTACTTAAACGCAGCGTGCCGAAAAACAATAACAGGGTAAACACACCCCATACCGAAAGATAAGCAGCCATAGCAGTATCAGATGTTTTTTCAGCCCAGCCCAGTTTAGGCATTACCAAAAGCCCTACAAGCGATAACCAGAAAAAGCCATATGAAGTGAAGGCGGTAAGACCAAAGGTGTTATCCTTTTTAGCTTCAATAACGCCTGCTATTACCTGTGCCAGGCCTCCGTAAAAAATGCCCATGCCTAATATCATGGAATTTAGTTCAAAAAAGCCTGCGTTGTGAATGTTAAGCAAGATGGTGGTCATGCCGAAAGCGCACAAACCTAATGGAGCCGGATTGGCTATAGCGTTTGGGGTACTCATAAAAATTGTTCGGGTTAAAAGGGTTTATAATTGGTTTATAGATGCAAGATAGTTATTTAAAACAATTTAGCAAATGGCGAATAGCCCGTGATCCGCTCATTTTTTCAAGAGATACTCGCCCCAAAAATCAGTGTCTTCTGTCATTGATCTTCTATCCACTCCTCCCGGTCCAGGGGGCAAGCTTCCATCCTGACTTATGATGAAAGGTATGGTCATTCCGGTTAGCACATGCTTTGCCAGCAATTTTATGTTATAGTTTATAAGGGTTGAATTATTAGCTGTAAGGTTGAGATATTTCAACGGCAAAGCCAGTTCAGAAGTATAGGCACCACCGATCTCAATAAACGCGCCTGTCTTTATGCCCAGATCGTTATAAATTGAAATCTCCTTTTCAGCAATGCCCTTTATTCCCTTTAGTGCAATAAATTTATACTGTGTAATAAGCTTTCGATTCGACGCCGCCATCGCTGTTTCGAAACGTACTTCAGCTTCCTTTTGCTGAGCGCCCGACATGGGTTTATCGCTATTAGAAGGCTTAGGCAATTCCCTAATAATAGCCTGAAGTTCTTTATCACCCACAACCGGAAATGTAACTGCAACAGCATCTTTGTCTTTTTTGCCCGATGTACTGACGGTGAATGTTAAGCCGCCTTGTAGTATTTTGGAAGTGATCAACCAGTTATCTGATCTGATGATCAGATACAGATTTTCGTCATCGTTAGCTATAGAATAATAAACAACAATACGCTTGTTATAGGCAGATAAACTTCCCCATTCGTCCAACTTCCCATCAATTTTTACAGTTGCAGGTGCGCGCATTCCCCCCTTTTGTACCTCCGGCAGCTTTTGAGCAAAGGCCCGGGGTACGAACAGTAAGCAACACAATGTAAGTTTGCAAATAGGTTTCATTAATCAAGGATTGGTTTACGAAGTAAATATAAACTAAAACCTTAGGTAACAGCAAATGATTTAGATAATACCTTATCCTTCTACTTTCTCAGGCCCGCACGCAGCTCGGCCACCTGTTGCATATACGATTCGCCTACCGGGATCAGCTTATCGTCGATATAAATTTCGAAGCGGGCTGTTTTAGTAATGTAAGCGGTGGCAATAACGTACGACCTGTGTACGCGCACAAAGGTATTTTGAGGTAACGAGTTCAGCGCATCTGTTAGGCTTTGCCGGCATAGTAAATTCCTGTCGGACAGTACGTAGGTAACATAATTACCATCTGCCTCGAGGTACTTTATATCACTCAGCATCACCTTTTCCTCCTGGTAGCCGGTCTTCACAAAAATATAAGGTAAGGCTTCGCCTCCGCGCATGGTTTTAATTTCCAGGGCTTTATTACAGGCCTTTAAAAAGCGGATGGACGAAAAGGGTTTTAACAGGTAATCTATAGCATTCAGTTCAAAACCCTCAACCGCATGTTCAGAGTAGGCTGTTGTAAAAATTACCATTGGCGCAACGGTAAGGCTGTTCATCAGATCAATCCCGTTTATATCCGGCATCTTGATGTCCAGAAATATCAGGTCGACCTTGTTTTGCTGTAACCAGGCTATTGCTGTAAAAGCATTGGTAAAAGTAGCCTTAAGTGTTAAAAAAGGCACTTTTTCGGCCAGGATACCTATCAGCTCTACCGCGTCGGGTTCATCATCAATAGCAATTGCAGTTAACAACATTCAGCCAAAGTAAGAATTTCTACCATAATTGCAGGGTGAGCCTTGCACTGTACTCCTCATTAGTCTCTTTAATATCCAGCGTATAGCGGTGCGCGTAAATAAGTTCCAATCGTTTACGGATATTGGGCATTCCTATCCCACCCTGAAATTCTTCAGGATCATGAGCGGTTTTTTGATGCCGCGAGTTGGCGACAGTAAACTCCAGTTTGCCGTTATCAACAGCTAAGTTAACATGGATCCACGACGGCGACCGGTGACTAATGCCGTGTTTAAATGCATTCTCTACAAACGGGATGAGCATCATAGGCGCTATATAAGCGTTCGGCATTGCCAGGCTGAGGCTTACGGTGATATCAACACCCTGCGTTTCGTCTACCCGCAAGCGCTGTATGTACAGGTAATTTTCAAGGTATTGGATCTCCTTTTCAAGCAGTATGCGCTCGTGGTTGTTTTCGCTTAGCATAAAACGCATTATATCGGCAAGACGCTGTATACCTTCGGCAGTGGTTTCGCTCTTTTCGCGGTGGGCGGCAGTGTATAAACTATTCAGTGCGTTAAACAAAAAGTGGGGATTTAGCTGTGTTCTTAGCTGTGAAAGTTCTGCCAGCGTAGCCGATGAAAGGCGTTCCAGTTTGGTTTTGCTCTTAAACGAATATCGGCGCAGTACCGCTATTATCACCGCGATGCAAAGCGTACTGCCTAGTAGCGCTATATACTCTTCTTCGCGATGTATATCAAAATAGCTGCGGGAGGCCCACACCAAAAAATTAAGGATGAGCCACATGGTGCCGAAACCCGACACCAGTACGTAAAATGTCCCCGGGTTGGTTCGCATCATTTCCGGCTTAAACTCTACCGTTATAAACTCCTGCATTAACCATATAATTAATCCGATGCCGCCGAAGTACAAAACGTTTCTTAAACTTTCGGTCCAAAGCGGCGTTTGCAGGCGCAATATCAGGGCAATAAAAACCAGCAGTATGGCAAACAAAAAGGTAGGCATGTAAGCCATAACGCGGTAAAACGTGTCAGCTTCGTTTTGCAGCAGCCTGCGGAAGCGGTGACAGGCACCAAGAGCAAGTTCGAGCATGCCGAAGGCTACCAAAACGCCTACAAAATCTGAAACAAGCGTGCGTTTGCGGTAAAGCGAGTAGATCTTTATGCCGTCGGGATAAAGGTGACGAAACCTTATGTCATTAGGGTTATAATTACTACCCAAATAATACCTGAAATATTCGCGAAAGTAATGGTAAACAAAAAGGGAGGTTGCGATAAGGAGCAGCGAAAGGACAATTTGCATCATGGTATTTACATCCCACATGCGTTTAACTGCCCGCGGAATAACTCCCGTATGAAATACAACCCAGCCCGACAACATAAGAATTGATGCGATAATTATGGGCCATTGTACATGGGTACGAATTAAAAAATCTGAAAGATTACGTTTCACCATAGCTGCCGGGAAATGGTATTCTCTAAATCCGTCTAGATATAATTCCTCCCACCTGTTATAAACTGATACCAGGTACCCTATAACGTACAGCGAAGCAAGTGCTGCCAGTAACACTGTTTCGGCAATGAGCGGATAGTTTCTTTTTTGTTCTATTTGTTCCATGATGATAAAACTATGCGGATTTAAGATATCCGTTTATAAAATGGTGTAAAGCGGCTTAAAAATGAGATGAAACGGTGGTTGTGCGATTAATGACTTGTAAGGTGCTCTCCCGTGCGTCATCGCGAGCGATAGCGTGGCGATCTCCGGCGGACATTCACGGCGGGATTTAGTGCACATTACAATCACCCGGGTGATCAGCTTAAAGAGATAGCCACGCTATCGCTCGCTATGACGTTGGGGAAATGATGGTTATTCTGCTTTTATTTCTTCTGTACATTCAAAGAAGGAAATCCAATCAGCATGATTTGCAAATTCATAATCGTTAAGCTACATTCGTTTATCCAATTACCAACAAACCTTTATGAAAAAGCTACATTACTTATTACTCGCCATCTCAGTGTTTACCATTGCAGCCTGCACACAACCACCTGCTCAAAAAGAGGATACCGGCGACCCGGCTGAGCAAGTTGATCTTGAAAAACGGGTAAATGATTTTACCGCTGCTACTAAATCCGGCAGCCTGGATTCGCTGAATGATCTTACAGCAGATGTACTTAGTTATGGGCACTCCAACGGCGATATACAGACTAAACGTGGATTTGTTGACTCGCTGGCTACCAAAAACTGGAAATTTTTGGAATTGAATGTCACCGACCAAACAATTGATGTGCACGGTAACACCGCTATTGTAAGGCAAAAGCTTTTCGGTGTGCACCAAAAGGGGAAGACAGAGCCTGGAAAGGTTGCGCTTGGGGTTTTGATGGTGTGGAAAAAAGAAGAAGGCAAATGGGTAGTTTATGCAAGGCAGGCGTTTAAATTGCTGCCGCCTAATGATGTGATGGTGGTGAAGTAGGGTTGATTATTTAAAAGTATATGAAGTATCCGGTTAACTATACCGGGATTAAACCAGATCTCGAATTTTATTCAGAGGTTATTACCCCGCTGTCCGATTTCTATGATTTAAGCAACTAATCTTTGATAATTTTTTTCATAAGGTCTGTTTTGGTTAACGCAGGCAAAGACACGTAGGATTAGCTTATTTCTTACGGCATTTATAGT
>Ga0164241_10001936_pt1 | contig 23727 bp, 20 predicted proteins | sample OricomyardsoilBY_FD_108780 | JGI IMG/M metagenome (GOLD analysis project Ga0164241, IMG submission 108780) | Backyard soil microbial communities from Emeryville, California, USA - Original compost - Back yard soil (BY) | ecosystem: Environmental > Terrestrial > Soil > Unclassified | place: USA... | reverse complement strand
TTCGCGCGCAGGGCCATCAAGCAACGCTGGCTACTGTCGGCGGCCGTCGTCGTCGGCGGCTTGATCTTGACGGGCCTCATCGCCAAGTTCGCGCCCCGCACGTTCGAGTGCACCACGACCCTGACCGCGGTCGCCAACTCCGTTCTCGACTCCGATCGCGGCCCTCTCCCTTTGGCGGGCGCCGAGAACCAGATCATGAGTCACGACAACCTCGAGACTCTGATCAACGAATCCAACCTCAAGAAGAACTACTTCGCGCGACGTCCTCCCCTGCTGGCCCTGAAGGACAAGATCGTGCGCGCCATCTCCGGACCGATGAGCGACAAGGTGCTGACAGCAGTGCTGGTCGGCACGCTCGAGTCGAGACTGCACGTGGAAGTGGAAAAAGAGACGCTATCGATCAAAGTCGAGTGGGGAGACGCCGCCACCGCGGCCGAGCTGGCCGAGGCCACGAAGAGCACTTTCTTGCGCGTCCGGCACGGCGCCGAAATCTCCGCATTTCAAGACAAGATGGCAATCTTGGACACGCATGCCGGCAAGATGCGCGACGAAATCGACGTGCTGGCCGAGCAGATGAAGCAACGGCTCGCCGAGAAGCGGGCCGAGCTCGAGGCCGAGGCGAAAGCCGAAGCCAAGAAGAACAAAGAAGGCGCGCCCGAAAAGCGCGTGGCAACCCGCACCATCGTCGCTTCACGCAAACCCGTTGCCGACGAACAGCTGCCCGATCTCCGGCTGCGTCTCACGACCCTGAAGCAGAACCTGAGCACCGCCGAGAGCGCGCGCGAAGCCCGCATGCGCGACGAGCAAGCCAAGCTGAGCGAGCTGCAGCTACGCCTCACCCCCAACCACCCGCAGGTCATTACTCAGCAAGAGCGAGTGGGCGTCGCTTCGCAAGTTTCGTCGGATATTCTGCTGATGCGCGCCGAGCAGAGCGATTTGGAGTCGCAAATTCGCCAACGCGAAGCGATGGCCAAGACAGGCTCGGGCTCGGGGCACGTCGTCGGCTCGGATCCCGGAGGCGGGGGACGCGCGGCCGAGCTCTTGCCCACCGAGATCTTGGGACTGTTGGACGAGAAAGACGCCGATCCGGCGCTGTCGGCGCAGATCTCCGGTGCGATCGTGCGCTACGGCGCGCTGCGCGACGACGTGCGCGGCGCCAAGCTGGCTCTCGACACCGCCCAGGCTGCCTTCAACCACCGCTATCGCGTGGTGATCCCGGTCGAGGTACCAAACCAGCCGACGAAGCCAAAGGTGGGTGTCATCGTGGGCGCAGGTATTTTCCTGGCGCTGTTGCTGGGCCTGTTGCTGCCCATACTGCTCGAGCTACGGCGCGACGTGGTGAGCGAGACCTGGCAAGTTCACCAGCTGCAGCTGCCGGTACTGGGAGAGCTGCGCTTGCCCAAGGGCAATCTGGACTAAAATCCGGCGGGCTTGCTTCAGACGCGCGCAACATCGAGCAGCGGACGCAGCTGCTCGATATTGCGTGCCCCCAGCAGGGTCACGTTCACCCCCGCGACGGTGCGAGGATAGCTGAGCGCTCGTCGCAACACGCTGTCGCCATCGGCCGCGGCTGCGGTTCGCAGGTCGGCGAGCTGCTGGGCGCGCTGCGCCTCTTCCTCGGGCGAGCTGCAGTAAGCTTTCAGGTCGATCTGGTCCGCAGGCTTGACCAGCAAGCCGTTGGCCAAGCATTCGCGCGCGATGCCGCCGACTCTTTGCGCGGCGGCCTTGGGAAAAAGCTCCTGCGCGGCGGCTGGCTCGAGCAAGTTGAGGGTGAACTGAAGCGAGGAGATCCCGGGAAGCGCCAACGCCGCGAGACCCGCTTCGATGCTGTCCACCGCCACCCCGTAGTAACGAATCTTTCCCGTCCGCTTCAGCTCTTCGAGCGCTGACTGCCACTCTCCCCGCTCGATCACATCTAGCGGGGGGCTGTGCAGCTGGAGGATATCGATGTAATCGGTACGCAGGCGGCGTAGACTTCCCTCGACCGCTCCGCGCAAATACTTCGCCGAAAAGTCCTGCGTCAACGCTCCCCGGCTGGCCGACGGTAGCTGGTCACGACGCAGCTTGAGGAACCGAACCAGGGGCCGAAGCAGAGGCTTCAGCCGACCGGCGACGCGCCGCTGCGCCGGCAAGCAATAGCCCACCTTGCTCGCGATCACGACGCGGTCCCGCTTGGAAGCAAACGACTTGCCCAACAGCGATTCGCTTTCGCCTTGGCTGTACATGTCGGCCGTGTCGAAGAACGTGACACCGGAATCGAACGCAAACGACAGCAGGTCCAAAAAACCACGGGCGTTGCTCTGAAAAACGCCGCCAATGCGGGCGCAACCGAGGCCGAATTCCGACACCCGAAGCGACGTGTTTCCGAAGGGCCGCAGCTCCATCGCCGCCACTATCGCACGCCCCGGGGGCGCCGGAAGTCGAATCGACAGCGCCTGACCCAGCGCCACAACGAGTCTCGTTCGACGTACGCGCCGAACGGCGAGTCGATGGTATAGAAGGCGAGCGTGGCAAGTTCGGACAATCGCATCGTCGTGATCGGCAGTGGTCCACCCGGAGCCGCGGCCGCTGTGTTCTTAGCGCGCGCTGGCCTGCAGGTCCTGCTGCTCGAGGCGGGCAGTGAGCGAGGCGCGAGCGGCCTGACCTTTCGCGTCCAAGGCGTAACCTTGGCCAAGCGAAAGGGAACGTTACGCCAGCGTGATGGCGTGAAGCGCACCGGTAGCCCCAACGCCGAGCTGTTCGAAGAGCTGGCACCAGGTGGTTTGTCCAATCACTGGAGCTGCGCCGTCCCGCGCTTCTCGCCCGAAGATTTTGCGGACGCGGCGCGTGCCGGTGAAGAACAAACTTGGCCCGTCAGCTACGCGGATTTGGAGCCCTGGTACCAGCGAGTGGAGCCATTGCTGCACGTGTCGGGGCCAAGCCAAGGCACCACGCAACTACCCGCGCCGCGCGCGCTTCACACCCGTGAGCTAGCCCACGACTGGCAGCCGCTTGCAGAGCAAGCGCAGCGGGCGGGGCGAAGCCTGGTGCCCATGCCGTACGCGTATGGCTCCGATACGACCCTGACCATGAGCGGGACACCGTTCAATTCCTTCGTTCGTCTGATCCAGCCCGAGCTCGGTCGTGGCACGCTCGAAGTACGCTTCGGAGCGCGCGTCTCGCACCTGGAATGGTCGGCTGCGGAGCGGCGCGTCAGCGCGGTCATTTACCGTGATCGCGCCTCGGGAATCGAGGGGCGCGTACCGTGCCGCGCCGTGATCGTCGCCGGCGGTGCGCTCAACACTCCGCAGATCTTACTGCAGTCCCGAAGCGCCGATTTTCCCAACGGCCTTGGCAACACACATGGGGTGCTGGGACGTTACTTGCACGATCACCCACTCGGCAAAGTGGTCATCGACCTACAGCGCCCGATGTCCATTCACCCCGCGGCCTACTTGACGCGGCTCGAGCTCGCCCGCTCCAAGACGCCGCTCTATGCGGCTGCGTGCATGCAGTGGTGCAGCGCCAGCGATTTGGCGCGCAGCGTGCTGCAGCGCCATCCCAAGCGCCTGAGCACGATCGGCTTCAGCGTTTTTGGGACGATGGCAGCAACCCGCGACAACTACGTAGCCGTCGACGATGGTTACCGAGGCCCCGATGGTGCCGCCGGTCTGGAGCTGAGCATTAGGCACCCCCCTGAAGCGCTGCCAGCACTCGAAGAAGCCCGCGACGACTTGCTGCGGTTGTTGGAAGCGGCAGGGTTCGGGCCGAAAATCAGCGTGTGGAAGGTGGAGGAGGCCGGCAACTCCAACCACTACGGCGGCTCGTGCCGGATGCATGCCTCGGCGCAGTTCGGCATGCTCGACGGCTGGAGCCGAATGCACGCCGTCCCGAACGTGGCGGTGGCAGACTCGTCGGTCTTCACGACCACGCCGGAAAAAAATCCGGTCCTCACGTCGATGGCGCTGGCGGCGCGCGCGGCGCAGCGCCTGGCCGAGGACATCAAGTCGGGCGACGTCTGAGCGCATTCAACATGAAAATTCTCTTCGTAACCCCGTTCCTACCGAGTCCGCCGCGCTTCGGCGGACAACGCCGCTTGGACGGGCTGATGCGCAGCCTAGCCAAAACGCACGAGGTGTCGCTGATCTCGTTTACGGCCAGCGACGAGTTCAAGCAAATGTCGCTCGACGCGACGCGTCAGTATTGTAAGGACGTAGTCACCTTTCCGGACATGGAATTCGTGCAGCGACGGGACAAGCGTCTGCTGCAGGCGCGCTCGCTGCTGTCGACGCACAGCTTCGAGCATCTGCTGGTGGCGCGCAGGGCCGAATTTCTCGCGCGCTTGCAGCAGCTGATCGACGGGGCCGGCTTCGACATCGTGCAGGTGGAGTTCGTGCAGATGGCAGCCTTGAAGTTCCAGCTGCCCAACGGCCGCCGTTTCCGGACCGTGCTCGACGAGCACAACATCGAGTTCGACATCGTCAAACGCACGGCCGGCGCCGAGGTCAGCGCGGGCCGGCGACTTTACTCGGCAATCGACTGGCGCAAGCTCAAGCGTGAAGAAACCAACGCGTGGCGTTGGTTCGACGGGGTCAGCGTCACCTCCGAGCGCGATGGCGCGATCTTGCGAGAGCTGTCACCGAAAACCAAGCTGTCGGTCGTACCGAACGGCGTGGACATCGAGCTGTTCCAGCCAGCGACGACCGAGCCCGAGCACGACAGCCTGCTGTTCTTCGGCGCCATGAACTACTACCCGAATCATGACGGGCTCAGCTACTTCCTCGAGCAAGTCTTCCCGCTGATCTTGGCCAAGCGACCCGCCACCAAGCTGCGCGTGGTCGGTCCCGCGCCAGACAGCGTGAAGCGCCTCGCCGGGCCCAACGTCGAAATCACGGGCTTCGTAGACGCCGTCGAGCCGTACATCGACAGGGCCGCCGCGGTCATCGTGCCCCTGCGTTTGGGCGGCGGAACGCGGTTGAAAATCGTCGAGGCGATGGCCAAAGCGAAAGCCATCGTTTCGACGCGCGTGGGCGCGGAAGGCATCGACGTGGTTCACGGCGAAAGCGCGCTGCTCGCCGATGATCCGCAAGAATTTGCCGCGCACGTCGAGAGCGTGCTGGCGAGTCCGACGTTGACCAAACGCCTCGGCGCCTCGGCTCGAAAGCTAGCCGAGGATCGATACAGCTGGCCCGCGCTGGTCCAGGGCCTCGAGCGCTTCTACGCGCAAGTCTTGGCCACACCGCCCGTTACGACGAGCTGAGGTCGGAGCGCGTGAACGGCAGCGGCCGCTCTTCGTCTCTGTCGAGCTCCCGAATGACGCGCGCCGGTACGCCTGCGACCAACGTGTGCGGGGGGACGTCACGCGTGACCATGGAGCCCGCGCCGACGATGGAACCGGCTCCCACCGTAACCCCCGGCAGCACCGTGCAACGGGAAGCCAGCCACGCGCCATCGCCGATCACGATCTCGGCGGAAAAGCTGGTGCCCGCGCGCAGGTAAGGGGGACCGACGTCGTGGTTGATGGTCAAAAGGGACACGTCGTGACCGATGCGCACCATCTTGCCGATGCGAACCGCGGCTCCGAGATCGACGTGCAACCCGCCCGTGATCAACGTGCTCTCACCAATGTGCAGAAGCTCACAAGGATTGCCCGGCCCCGTCAGCCGTAACTTGCCCTGAATCAGCGCGTGCTTGCCGATCCTCACTCCCGCTGCACGCAACATGGCCGTGCGAGTTCGAAAAAACGCCGAGCTTGGCAGCGTCTCCGCCAGATGGGCGAAGGCCTGCCGCGAAAGGATGGGCCCCACGTCTTCCGCGGCCACGCGCCAGAGGCGGGCGAGCATGGAACGATTTGCAGGCGGGACGTCAGTCAACTCGCTCATGATCTACCAAAGATTCCGTACCACGAAGCCGGTCAGGCGCACTGCGGCGTTCTCGCACCAGTCCACTACCGGGCCGGCGGAGGCGGCGGCGCGATACTTCCATCGGGATGGATGATGACGGAGCCAAAGAACTTCGACGCACCGATCAGGTTGACCGCCCGCTTGGCATGACTGGCGCGCATGCGACCCAACAAAACGCAGAGCACGACGCCGTCGGCCTGCTTGGCCAGCGAGATAGTGGTGGGATTGTCGGTAGCGGCCGACAACGCGATGATCACGCGCTCTCCGCCATCGCGACAGGCTCGGACATCTGCCAGAAAAGCATTCAGCTGATTCAACGGAACTTGGGACCCATCTGCGACCAAGATGGGCGTGCCAACATGGCTCATCCCGGTTCGAGAAAGAGCCACTGCTAGCGACAAGATGAAGTCGGCCGGCCCGCCGTCGCCCGCGGGAAGCAGCGCTAGAGTGCGCCACGGCATGCTGTCCAGCCGAAGCCAGAGTCGTTGCCACTCTGGATCCGTCCAGGCGTGCATCTGACCCTGCCCCCTCTCGGCCAAGCCCGCCGATTCAACCTTCATGATGCTGCTGGGCGATTGGTCTGGGTTCGTCAAGCTCGGGCTCCGAGGCCAACCATAGGCGCGAAGAAGCGCGATCGCCACGATCTCGAAGGCGCGGCCCCTCGAAGCAACCGACCCAAAGCGGTACCAAGGCCTCTCGGGCCGAGAGAAGCGGTGAGCGAGGTTCGGATTGCAGCACCGACCGATTTGCGGCTAGATGCAGACCTCTTATGCGCTGCCTCATCCTGGCCGCCGGTCGCTTTGACGCAGCATTGCGAACCCATATCAAGGACGATCGAGAGCCACGCCTGGACGTCTTCGAGCTGCAACAGGCGCTGGGCGCCGACATGCTCGACTTCAAGGACGCCGAAGCCTCCCGTCACCCGGCGGTCCGGCTTTCGGCTCGGGCCGGTGGATTGAGCGCGGCGGTGGCAATGCTCGGATTCTTGAACCGCAAGCATTACGACTGCTTCTTCACCACGGGTGAAGACATCGGCTTGCCGCTAGCGGCGCTCATGGAGGTCTCGCCCGGCAAGCGGTCGCACACCATGATCGCCCACACCCTGTTCCCCGCCAAGAAGCGTGCCTTCTTCAAGCTGGGCGCCGGCCGCGAGCTAGATCGAGTGCTGGTCTACTCCACGTCGGAGGAACGCCTCGCCGTCGACGAGTTGCGACTCGCGCCTAGCAAGGTACAGCGCATTTACTATCACGCCGACGAGCGTTTCTTTCGCCCCAGTGATCGCCCGACGGAGCCTGACTTGATCTGCGCGGCTGGGCAGCTGCTACGCGACTACGATTGCTTGGTCGACGCCGTGCGCGACCTGCCGGTGCGTGTGCAAATCGCAGCGGGTAGCCCCTGGATCGAGCGCAAGCTCGAGCCCGAGCGCGCGCTGCCCCCCAATGTTTCGTGGGGCAAGCTGAACCGCTTCGAGCTGCGTGAGCTGTACGGGCGCTCGGCGTTGGCGGTCGTGCCGATCAAGCAAAACCACTACCAAACCGGGATTGCCACGATCTTGGAAATGATGGCGATGGGTAAATGCGTGGTCGCCACCAAGACTCATGGCCAAACCGACACGATCGTCGACGGCGTGACTGGCGTCTACGTGCCTCCCGGAGATCCGCAGGCGCTGCGGCAGGCCATTCAACGTTTACTGGAAGCACCGGCCAAGATCGCCGAAATGGGGGCCGCCGCCCGCCGCTTCATCGAACAGCAGGCAGGCCTGGACTTGTTCGTGACGAAGGTGGCGGACGCCGTCAACGTCGGCCACGCCACCCGCTTCGCGAGCTGAGCGCGATGTCGCCCCTGCTTGCGCCACTCTTTGCACAGCTCATCAGCTTGCAAGTGGGGGATCGAACCGAGGCTCGCTATGTCAAGCAAAGCGACGAACGCTTCGAAGGCTCCACCTCCCCTGTAGTCGCTTTACGCCTGACGGATCCGCGGACCACGTTCGCGCTCGCCTACGCGCCATCGCTGTCGCTGATTCCGCTCGAACGCAAGCCGCGCGAGCTTTACGTCTTCCATTTCGTATCTGCGAACGCCACTTACCGACTGTTCAAGCCGACGACCTTGTCGCTCAACACGTCGCTCGGCATTGGCTCACTGAATTTCCGAGTGCTCGGCGTGCAGGGCCAACCAACCCCGACCGGCGCAGACGGCACGACCACCAACCCGCCCGCCAGCGGGACGCCGACCAACGGCGCACCGACCAACGGAGCGCCGACCAGCGGAGCGCCGACCAGCGGAGCGCCCACCAACGGTGCGAGCGGGATGGTCACTCCAGCGGGGGTGACCAGGCCCGACGTGTCCGATAAGAAAGTGCGTTACTACACGTTCAGTAGCTCCGCGGGTGTAGCCCAGCAGCTCACGAAAGCGTGGGGCGTGACCGCGCAGGCGGGGACGTTGTGGGCGAGCGGACGGGATGGCGAGTCGCGCCGCCTCTACCCACCGCTACGCGGCTGGTTCCTGGGCGTTGGCACTGGCTATACCTACGCGCTGACCGCGCGCGACTCCTTTGCCACCAACGTGGGACTGCTGAAATCGTGGTCCTCCGAGGGAAACGAGTCGGCGACGCTGAATGGCTCGGAGAGCTGGGCCCACCGGTTTACCTTGCGCACCGTGGGCTCGCTGAGCGCCGGCCTGAACATCACCCGCTTCTCCATGCGCGACGGATTGCGGGGTTTCAGCGTTTTTCCGGCCTTTAGCGTGGGCATTTCCCATTCCGAGCGGTTGGGGCGAGGCACACTCAGCGTCGCGGCCAACGCTTTTTCGGCGCCGACCTTGGAGCCCCTCCGGGCCTTGGTCGATCCGCGCGTCGGCGCAGGCGGGAGCATCGGCTACTCGCGGGGCAACCTAGGATTATCGGCCAGCGGTAGCAGCGCCTTTTCCATCGCGCCTTCGGAGCACGACGCTGGCGCCGTCAGCGCCTACAACGGCGACGTTCGCGCCTCGTACCTGCTGACGAAGCTGACGCAGATCGACGGCGGGGCGCGGCTGGTGCGACAGACCTATCAAGAAAACGAGGTGATCCCGATCACCTGGGTCGCTTACGTGGGCTTGAGCTTTGGTTACGTCACGCCGCTGGTCGGCAAAGGCAAATAGCGACGAAGCTCACAGAAAGCGCAGCGTCGCGCGGTCCACTCGATTCAGCAAACCCTGCGTGAAGCCCTGGGCGAACGCCACGATACGCCCGATTCCGCGCGGCTTGCGCAGCGACAGCGCGTCAGCCAACGGCGGCCACAGCGCCTTGCTCGAAAACAACCAAATCGGCACGACCACCGTCGTCCAGTGGCCGGCGCGCAACGGCTTGGCACACACGGCGCCCAGCGCCAGCCAATCGCGGCGAGCGTGCGCGCGGCCTTGCTCGAACGTGCGAAAGCCGTCGTGGACGATCGATAGGTCCGCCGTCTCGAGCACGTGCCGGCCGGAAAGCAGCGCGCGAATCGCGATGTCCCACTCGTCGGCGGACGGGAAGCGCCCGCCCGGACCAAACGCCTCGTCGAAGCCGCCAATCGACTGCACGAAGTCACGGCGTATCGCGATGCCGGCCCCAATTCCAAGGCCGCCGCAGATCGCCGACACCGAACGCAGCGTACGGCTCTTACTCAAATGGTAGGACGGCACGTAGCCCGCGCTCTTGTCGTGCGGCACCGGCAATACCTGACAAAACGCGATCGCGGCCGCGGGTTGGGCCTCGAGCACACGTGCCATGCCCGTGATCCAGCCCGGTGGGGCGGCACAGTCGTCGTCGGTGCAAACCATGATCGCGCCGCGTGCTAGCTGCAGCGCCTCGTTGAGGGCCTTACCTTTTCCCAGCTGCTTGGAGCGGTGGTAGCGAAAACGGGCATCACCCTGAAAGCGCTGCACCGCCCTTTCTGCTTCGTCGCCGTCGCTTTGATCGATCACCAAAAGCTCGACGGGCTCGGTCTCACCCGCCAGGAGCGACTCGACCACGTGGGCGAGGGGTTCGGGCCGATTGCGCGTGCAGATCACGCAGCTGACGAGCTGGGAGGCGGACATGGCCCGAACGCTATCTAGCGGCTTCTGGCCGCAATTTGCAATTCAGCAACGCGCGCATACGAACTCGAATAATTTCCTCGCGTTATCGCGAGCGTCGAAGCGATCGAGCGCGTCTTGACGCCCAGCCACGCCCATCGCGCGACGACGGGCCGGGTCAGTGACCAACGCCTCGAGCGCGTCTCCGAACGCCTCTGCGTCATCCGGCTCGAGCAAATGCCCCGTCTTGTTCTCGAGCAGAATGTCTGGAATTCCACCAACGTTGGTGGCCACGACAGGCAAGCCTGACGCCAGCGCTTCCATGCAGGCGAGCGAGTAACAGTCGGCCGTGGTGGGGAGGGCAAAGATGTCCGCCTCGCGGTACAGCTCCAACAAGCGCGGCGAGTTTGGCTGCACGTTGCGGTAAATGCGCAATCCGGGCTCCGCCGGGATGTCGTCACGGGTGACCAGAAGTAGCTCGGCCTTGTTTCTAAGTCTTTCGCGAAACACCTTCAGCAGTAGCGGGCCGCCCTTGCGGTGAAAGTCTCCGCCCACGAAAAGAATTCTGGGCAACTCGTGGTCGCGCGCGCCGCACCAAAAACTCTTCACGTCGATGCCCGGGGGTATCACCGCGATTGATTCTTCGCGACAGCCATAGTCATCGACGAAGCTGCGCTTCGCCCAATTGGACCAGGCGACGAAGCCCTGAGCGCGCGCAAACACCTCACGGTAGACGAGCCGCTTCGAGCCCTCGACGGCGCGCGTCTGAGGCTTGAGGCCGTAAGCGAGGCGCATGGCCCGCTTGTTGAGCGGCGTGCCGTCCGCCGACAAAATCGTGGGAATGCGCCGGAACATATCGACCGACAAAGACGACAAGGTCGGCGTATGGATGAAGATCGCGTCAATCTCGGCGCGTATGCGACGTAGCTCTCGTCGGGCGTCCAAGCTGCCGTTGATGGTCCACGGCAGCTTGCCGCGGCGATATTCGATGGGCAGCCAGCGCGGGGTACAACCCTCCAACACCGTCTCGTGACTGCGCAAGTTGAAGTAGTGGGTGATGTTGCCGAGCGTCTGCTCCATCACGCACGCAATGGTGCGCTGGTTCATCGGCAGCCTCGTGACCTCGCAGCTTCGCGCCCCGCGTTGGTTCCCGCGACTTGGATGGAACCCAACGAGTTGGTCACCGCCACCTGCATGAATGCGCCTAGGACACCGCGAAAGTATCAGCTGAAACAGGCGCACGCAACGATCCTGGACGATCTGGCGGCCTCGAGGACGAGGGCCCCAGCGACGAAGTTACTATCAGCGAGATCGTCGCCGCGCTGCCGCGGTCATCACAGGCGGGTCCTACGGCCGGGCTGCGCCGGCCCTGCCAACGTCCACGGGACCGCGCCCATCACGTTGCGGTGAGTGGCGGCCGCCGGTTTGACGCCGTCATGCCCTGGTGAAATCATGAACACACCGGGCAATGCTTCGATCCACGCTGGCAGATCGCTCCTCACCGCTCAAGCTGCTGTGCCTGGGAGCGCACGCCGACGACATCGAGATCGGCTGCGGGGGCACGCTGTTACGACTGCTCCGAGAACGCCCCGGCTCATCCATCCACTGGGTAGTATTCTCTGCAAACCCGCTTCGAGAAGCCGAGGCACGCGCGAGCGCGGCTGCCTTCCTGACGTCAGCTGGCAGCTCGGAGGTCATCGTCCATCACTTTCGCGAGAGCTACTTCCCGAGCGTGGCTTCCGAGATCAAGGACGCGTTCGAGAGCATCAAGCGTCAGCTCGATCCCGACCTAGTCCTTTGCCACCGCAAGCAGGACGCTCACCAGGACCACCGCGTGATAGCGGAGCTTGCCTGGAACACGTTCCGCGACCATGCCATTTGGGAATACGAGATCCCGAAGTACGACGGCGACTTGGGCTTGCCCAACGTTTACGTACCGCTCTCTCGGGCCGACGCCGACGCGAAGGTCGCCTTCATTCTCCGCCATTTTCCGTCACAAGCGACGCGCACATGGTTTCGGAGCAGCACCTTCCAGGGGCTGATGAGCCTGCGGGCGATCGAGTGTAACGCCGCCGAAGGCGCCGCGGAGGCGTTCTATGTGCGGAAGCTCGTCTTTTGAGGGCGACGAGTCGAGCAGATCGGCGAGGGCGATCTGCGCGATAGGCGCGGGCGGGCTTGCAGCGGCCTCGCCAAATGGGTAAGCGTGAATAGCAATGGAAGAGGAGCGCTGTCGGTTCTGCCAGGCCCCACTACGGGATTCGGTCGTTGACCTGGGTATGTCGCCACTGTGCGAAAGCTACCTTGCCAAAGCGCAGCTCGACCGGATGGAGCCTTTTTACCCGCTCCACGTGAAGGTTTGCCGTGAGTGCCTCCTGGTCCAGGTGGGTCAGTACGTCAAAGCCGAAGAAATCTTCACCGAGTACGCGTACTTCTCCTCATTCTCGACGGCTTGGCTGAAACACGCCGAACAGTACGTGGCGATGATCAGTGAGCGCCTGGGGTTGACGGCCCAAAGTCACGTGATCGAGCTGGCCAGCAACGACGGCTACCTGTTGCAGTACTTCGTCAAGCGCGGCGTGCCTTGCCTAGGTATCGAGCCGGCGGCCAACGTCGCCAAAGCGGCCGGAGAGAAGGGCGTCGAAACCCTCGTCGAGTTCTTCACCGCCGAGCTCGGTCAAAAGCTCGCCGCCTCTGGCAAAGCTGCCGATCTGGTGCTGGGCAACAACGTGTTCGCGCAGGTGCCGGACGTGAATTCGTTCGTCGCCGGCGTCGCAGCCGTGCTCAAGCCAACCGGCACGGTGACGTTCGAGTTTCCGCATCTGATGACCTTGTTCGAGCAGAACCAGTTCGACACCATTTATCACGAGCACTTTTCGTACTTTTCACTGCTGAGCGCCGACGCAATATTTGCGCGCCACGGCTTGACCATCTTCGAGGTCGAAGAGCTTTGGACGCACGGCGGCTCGCTGCGCATCTACGCGCGGCCCACCGCGGACACGACGCGCCCGCTCACCGCGCGGCTGCTCGCGCTGCGCGAGCGAGAAGACAAAGCCGGATACCGCGAGCTGGCCACCTACACTGGCTTCGAAGAACGCGTCCGCGGGACCAAGCGCAAGCTGCTCGAGCTTTTGATCGACCTCAAGCGCGCCGGCAAACGCATCGTCGGCTACGGGGCACCCGGCAAGGGCAATACGCTGCTCAACTACTGCGGCATCCGTACCGACTTCATCGATTTCACGGTTGATCGTAATCCGTACAAGCAAGGCAAGTACTTGCCCGGTACGCACATTCCGATTCTCCACCCATCAGAGCTAGACAAAGCGAAGCCGGACTACATCTTCATCCTGCCTTGGAACTTCAAGGATGAGATCCTGGCTCAGCTAGCGTACGCCCGCGATTGGGGTGCGAAATTCATCGTGCCCATCCCCGAAGCCACCATTCTATAGAGAGCTCAGGAATTCCCATGAAAGTGTTGGTTACAGGGCACCGCGGCTACATTGGCGTAGAGATGGTCAGTGTGCTGCGCAAGGCGGGACACGAGGTCGTCGGGCTCGACACGGGCTGGTTCGACGACTGCGACTTTCGTGCACCACCGGACGACATCCCGAGCCTCGACGTCGATCTGCGAGACGTGAAGCCGGAGCAGCTGCGCGGCATCGATGCCGTGTGCTACCTCGCCGCGCTGTCCAACGACCCGCTGGGAGACATCAACCCCAACCTCACCTACGACATCAATCTACACGGGTCGATTCGCTTCGCCGAGAGCGCCAAAGCCGCGGGGGTGAAGCGCTTCTTGTTTTCTTCCTCGTGCAGCTTATACGGCGCCGGCGGCGACGGATTTCTCGATGAGCGCGCCGCTTTCAACCCGGTAACGCCATACGGCAAGTCGAAGGTCGAGTTCGAGCTGGCCGTCGCTAAATTGGCCGACGATTCGTTTTCGCCCGTCTATTTGCGTAACGCCACCGCTTACGGGGTGTCACGACGCCTGCGCGCCGATATCGTCGTCAACAACCTCGTTGGCCACGCGGTCACGACCGGCAAAGTTCTGCTGCAGAGCGACGGCACGCCCTGGCGCCCGCTGGTGCACATTCGAGATATCATCCACGCCTTCGAGACCATGTTGGTCGCGCCGCGGGAGGTCATCCACAACCAAGCCTTCAACGTCGGGCGCACGAGCGAAAACTTCCAGATCCGCGACGTGGCCAAGATGGTTGCGGAGGTGGTGCCGAACTGCGAGCTGGCGTTCGCGGCCGGCGCCTCGGCGGACGCGCGCGACTACCGGGTCAACTTCGGCAAAATCGAGCGCGAGCTGCCAGGCTGGAACCCCCAATGGACGTTGCGCAAGGGAATCGAGGAGCTTTACGCCGCGTACCGCGACGGCCACATGACCAAAGACGAGTGGCAAGGCCCGCGCTACTACCGTCTCAAGACAATCATGGGTCTGCGCGAAAACGGTCGTATCGACGACAATCTACGCCGTCCGTAGCCGGTCGCGCGACGCCTAGCTTGGCGTGAACCGCAGCTCCTGGGCGACGATGGCGGCCGCGTCGTCCCAGGCGAGCCCGTGCACGAGGCTCGCGGCGGCCGTGCTCATTTTCACTGGGGCCTCGAGCGCGGCGTCGATCTGGGCCTCGAGCGCTGCCGCCAGCGCGTACGGTTCAGGCGGCACGAGCTTCAGTGCCGGCCCGGGCTCGGGGTAGACGAGCTGCAGGCTCGGATGATTCGTTTCGACGACGGGCAGTCCGGTCGCCAGCATTTCTTGCGGGATCAACGAGTAGTTCGACAGTGAAATGGAAAGACCGACGGTGGCCGAGGCGTAGAGCTCGGCTAGCTCGTCCTCTCGCAATTTCCCGCGGCCCACCGCGTCGAACTCCAGCTTGTACGGCGAGTCCGTAGCACCAAAGAAGACGACTTCGACCTCCGGGCGACGGCGCTTGAGTAGAGTGAGCGCCAGAAAGCCAAGCTCGACGCCGCGACGCTGGGTGATGTGGCGCGCGTAGAAGACGACGCGCGGCCGCTCGCGCTGACCGCGCGTCACACGAGCGGGGTCGGGCAAGCGATAGACCTCCGGATCGTAGGCGAGGCGAAACGACACCGCGCGAGCGCCCAGGCCGCGCATCTTCTCTTCCAACCAGGGCCCCGCGCACACGCAATCGAAGCCGAACCGGTAGGTGGCGTCAGCCAGCGCGTTGCCCGAAGAAGCCGGGAAAAACGCCGGTTCATCGTCCTGTACGAAATACAGTTTGCGCCGCGCGGCCTGGAACGCGTGCACCGGATACGCGGTCTCCCACGCCGTCGCGAAAACGGAATGACAGGGGCGCATGCCGTTCAAGTCGACGTGAACCGACCCGCGTAGATCGTAGAAAAACGCGCGCATTGCCTGCGTCGCCTCGGCGTCGGTCTGGAACAACGACTCGCCCGCAATATAAAATTCGTTGTCGAACCCAGCGGCCTCCAGGTCTCGCGCCATCCTGAAGATGGTGCGGTGGCCACCGGCGCCGCGCACGAAGGGCGGGATCACCCAGTTGATGGTCTTGGGATCGGGCCGCGGCTCGAGCGAGGTGTGCACGTAGCGGGGCGGGGTGACCGCAAACTCGTACGGCAACTCTTGGGGCGCGCCCATTCTTCGGCGCAGCTCCGCACTGCGCATACGCAGCTTGCGCCGCGCCGCCGCGAACAGCACGCCGCCCCCGTACGTTTTGAATTGGTCCAGCATCGATTCAAACGCCATAGCCACTCCTCTTCACGTTCGGGGCCGAGGCTAGCGCAAAGGCCGCCCGCTTGCCCGCTACTCGGCTTGATAGTCGAAGCCGAAGGACATGATGGCGTCGTCGGCGACCGGCGAGTTGTCCTGCCCGTTGCAGGTAAAGTACCAAATAATGAACGCCTTCCGCTGAGCCGAGTAGTCAATGCCGTACGGCACGTACGGCAACCTCGGGGTGACGGCGGACCAGGTATCGCCGTGGTCGTCCGAAACCACGATGTAACGCTTGTTCGCGTCGACGCTGGCGATCCGCCCGTCGGGCAGCTCGATCGGGTGCAAGCTCATCAGCACGTTCGGACCCGTGACGCGCGTCCACGTCTCTCCGTCGTCCTCGCTGCGGACCATTCCGCCGTCCAACCCGCTCGACCAGTAGATCGAGCCGTCCGATGCTCGGAGCGGATCGTAGTAGCCACCGTCTTCGGTGATGCGGTCCCAAGTATCACCGCCGTCGGTCGTGCGCAGGATGCCGGTGACGAGATCGCTACCGTACGGGTAGCCGCCCAGCAGGTAGGTGTTTGCGTCGATGACGTAAGGAAAGGACGAGGGAACGGCGTCCTTCGGAACGTTCTCGCCGATCTGCGTGAAAGTCTCGCCGCCGTCGACGGACTTGTACAAGGTCCGTACCTGCTCGTGACCGCCCGCGAGCATCACTTTGCGTTCGGGGTCGGTGAAGTCGATGCTCAAGAAGTCGTTGTGGAAAACGTTGCCGAGCGACACTAGCGTCGCGCCGTTGTCGTCGGTGCGGAAGAGCCCCGGAGCGTTGTAGATGCCGTTCTCCCACCAGCGCTGGCTGTTTTCGGGATCGAAGGTGATTCGGATCGTGCGGTTGGTGACCTTTTCCGAGTCTTTGGTTTGACCCAGCTCGACCCAGGTCTCACCTCCGTCCGTGCTGGACCAGAGGCCGCGCATCGCAATACCGGCGATCAGCATGTCTTCGTCGGGCTTCGCGGTCACGTTCGTCATGTTGCCGCACTCTGAATCGAGCCCGGCCAGGTTCGACGTGATGTTGACCCACGGTTCGCCTTCGTGCGGCGACATGGCGATCGGGTTGCTGCCGGCGGTGCCGTTCGTGCCACCGGTGCCGGCGCCACCCGTACCGGTACCCGTCCCCGCGGTGCTCCCCGGGTCGGGCGCGGGACAGGCCGTGTAAAACGTGCACCCTGCGCTGAACCAACCGCACGAAAGTGAAGCGACAGCCACACACTTCCAAGCTGGACCCATAGTGACGTCGCCTTACCACGATGGGTGGGGCGGAGCTACCGCCTCACCGGTTCGGCGCCATGCGCACGGCATTTGGCAACCTGGTCATCGACGTCCAAGGCGTCGTCAGCCGTCGCCGACTTGGTGTAGAGTCGTCGACCCTCAACGCTCATGCAACCGCGGACCATAGTCGCCCGAAACGCGCTCTTCATGCTGGTCTCGCAGGTGGCGACGACAGCGCTTTCATTTGCGACCGTTCCGCTGATTGCACGCGCGCTCGGCTCGGGTGACTACGGCACGTGGTGGCTCGCGGGAGCCGTCGCGGGGGTGGCGGCGCTATTCATCGATTGGGGACTCGACGGCTACGTGGTGCTCGCCGTCGCGCGCTCGCGTGAGCGCGCACCCGAGCTGATGGCAACGAGCGCGCTGTTCCGCCTGGGCGTGGGCCTGCTGCTCATCCTACCGCTGCAGGGCGCGCTGCAGCTCCTCGGCTACGACCGTAATACGCGCATCGTCGTGTTTCTGCTGTACACGGGCTCGCTCGTTAGCTCGATCGCAGCGAGCGCGGTTGCGGTAGTGCGCGGGCTCGAACGCATGGGGGGCCCGGCGCTCGCACGCATCGGCACGGAGGTAATGCACACCGGCCTGATATTTGGCGCCCTCGCTCTCGGCGCCGGGCTCAAAAGCTTCGCCGCGATTGAAATCGTGGGCGCGTTCGTGGGGCTCGCGCTCAGCGCTCGCGCCGTCATGCGCGTGCGAGTGCGACCCGCCGGAGCCAACCTCACGACCGCCAAAGAGCTGCTGCGTGGCGGCGCGCCGTTTCTGCTGTGGACCAGCATCTTGGTACTTCAGCCCGGGCTCGAGTCGGTGTTGCTATCCAAGCTCGCTTCGCACGACGCGGTCGGCTGGTACGGCGCCGCCATCCGATTGATCGGCTTTTTGCTGTTTCCGGCCGGCGTGTTGCAGACCGTGTTCATGCCGACGATGGCGCGACTGCACGCGTCCAACGGAGACGAGTATCGGCAGACGGCGCTCGACGCGCTGCGCGTGGCGCTCTTGCTGGGCGCGCCCATCGCGGTTGGAACCTTCGTGTTCGCCGAACCCGGCGTCCGTCTCATCTTCGGGCCGACGTTCGGTCCAGCCGCCGACAACCTGCGCGTGCTGAGCGTGTACGTGGTCGTCGTGTTCCTCAACATATCGCTCAGCACCATCGTAGTCAGCGCGGGCCGCACGATGACCTGGTCGATCATGAAGGCTTTCATGGTCGCCTTCGGCGCGGGCGCGTCGTTCTGGTCGATCCCGTATTTTCAGCATAAAATGGGCAACGGCGGCCTGGGCGCCGCCCTGATCACGGTCGTTGCCGAGGTCGGCATGCTGCTGCTCGGACTGCTGCTGGTACCGAAGGGGCTGATGCGCGGGCGCTTGGCGCTGGACTTCTTGCGCGCGGCGGTCGCTTCTGCCGCGATGTGGGCAGCGGGGCATTTCCTGGGCCATTTACCGCTCGGCATCGCGATGGCGGCGGCGCTGACAGCCTACGCCGTGGCCCTGATCCTCGTCGGCGGCATCGGTGCGCGCGATTTGTCGCTGGTGCGCTCGACGCTTGGCGGCGTGCTCAACAAGTCTCGCGGCGCCAGCGCCTGAGCCGGGGTCGGCTCAAGCGAAGCGCTCTAGGCGTCGCTGTTCCTGCACGTTGAGGCTCGCGCGCAGGTACACCGGATACAGATAGAGCGAGCGCAGCACCTTGCGAGCCGCCTGCGAGAGCATTCCCTCGGTTACGTCCTGCCCCGCTTCGATACATAGCCCAGTGCAGTAATAGCGAAACGCGCACAGCGCCGCTTCGCGCTGTGCAGGCGTGTTCTCCACGCTGTGGATACTGCGCAAACGCGAGGTGATGAAGGCTTGCCGCCAGCGCTTGCTGGACTGCGATGCCGCGCCGGCGTGGCGGCGCCAATTGAGCAAGATTTCGTTCACGAAGGCGAAGTCACCCCGGCGACAAATTCGCAGGTTCATGTCCCAATCATCGCAGGGAACAGTAGCGGCCTCGAAGCCCCCGACCTCTTCCATCACGCGCCGCCGCACGAGGCTCGTCCCGGGGGTGGTGATGTAGTTCTTGATCAGCTCCGTTTCGAAGCTGGTCGGCTCGCTCAGCTCGAGCGGAACCACGCGGTTGTTCCTGACCGTGAGGCGGGCGCGCGTGTTCTCTGGATGATCATCGCCGGGCCAGACCTTGCCGGCGGTGTCGATGCAGCGCGCGACGCCGTGCGCGGCAACGCATTGCGGGTTCTTTTCCAGCGCGCCGATCAAGAGCTGCAGCGCATTGGGCTCCCACACGTCGTCGTGGTCGAAAAATGTGACGAATTCGGACGACGGGTTCGTAGCCTTCAGGCCGCGGTTGCGGGCTCCCGCGATGCCTTCATGCGCCCCCGGGACGACGCGCACGCGCGCGTCTCGCTTGGCGTACTCGGTCGAGATTTCTAGCGTCCGATCCGTGGAGCCGTCGTCGAGCAGCACGAGCTCGAGATCGGGCATCGATTGACCGAGGATACTATCGAGCGTCGCCGCGAGGTGACGTTCGGAGTTGTACGTCGGAATGACGATCGAGACGCGGGGGGTTGGCATGGCCGGCGGCGACCATATCATGGTGCGCGCGCGTCAGCGAAGGGGTCCGTCTGACGCGGTGATCGACCTAACTCGTCCAGAGCTGCCAGGGCGCGTGACCGCGCGCCACCATGTCGTCGAGCTGCAGCTTGTCTTTGAACGTGTCCATGTTTTGCCAGAAGCCGTCGTGGGGGACGGCCAACACCTGGCGCTTCTCGATCAAGCGATTGAACGCCTCGATCACCAACTCTTCGCCGGGTTTCAGGTAATCGAAGATCTCGTTGCGGAGCGCAAAGAAGCCGCCGTTGATGCGCACGGGCGAGCGGGTCACGTGCTCGAGCTTGAGCAAGTGGTCCTGTTCGTCGGCGTGGACGATGTGAAACGTGTGGGGAGCAGGAACCGACACGAACGAGGCGATGGCTTGCTTGTCCTTCGCCAACTTCACGTAGGCGTTCAGATCCAGATCGGAGAGCCCATCAGCGTAGTTCGCCAAGAACATCTCCTCGCCTTCGAGGTGTTGACGCACGCGCCGCAACCGCTCCCCAATGCTCGACGAAAGACCGGTATCGACGAAGGTGATACTCCAGTCGTCGATGTCGCGATTGAGCAAAGTCACCTTCTTGCCGCCCTCGGAATAGACGAAATCATTCGAGGTGCACTCGTCGTACTTCAGAAAGTAGCTCTTGATGGCGGAGGCGCCGTGGCCCAGGCACAAGATGAACTCCTTGTGCCCGTAGTGGGCGTAGTACTTCATCAGGTGCCACAGAATGGGACGGTGCCCTACCTCGACGAGCGGCTTCGGGATCTGATCCGAATAGTCTCGAAGCCGCATGCCGAGCCCGCCGCAGAAAAGGACCACCTTCATCGAAATTCCTCGCGGCCATAGTAATCGGCTCCGACCGCTGACGCGAGCACCCTTCTCGAAACAAAGTTCCATGATAGCCTGGCCGGGGTTTCGATGGACTTCACTCGCTCGCGTCAAGCCGAGGCACGGTTACGCCAACTGGTACCCGGCGGCTCACACACGTACGCCAAAGGCAGAGACCAATTCCCGCACGAGTCGCCCGGCGTGATCGTCCGAGGCTCGGGCTGTCACGCCTGGGATGCCGACGGCAACGAATTCATCGAGTATGGCATGGGTCTACGAGCCGTCACCCTCGGCCACGCCTACCCGGCCGTGGTCGAAGCGGTGCGAGCTTCGCTGACCCTCGGGACGAACTTCTCACGCCCCTCGCTCATGGAGCTCGAGTGCGCCGAGTCGTTCTTGAGCGTCGTCACCGGGGCCGAGATGGTAAAGTTCACCAAAGACGGGTCGACCGCGGACAGCGCGGCGCTCAAGCTTGCCCGCAAGCATACCGGCCGAGATTTGGTCGCGATCTGCGCGGAACATCCGTTCCTTTCGTATGACGACTGGTTCATCTGCACCACCACGATGGACGGCGGCATCCCCGAGGTCGAGCGCAGTCTGACCGTTCGCTTCGGTTACAACGATCTCGACTCCGCAGCGCGCCTGTTCGCGGAACACCCAGGACGGATTGCCGCTCTGTTTCTAGAGCCTGCGCGCACCGTCGAGCCGGCGCCTGGGTTTCTGCAAGGCCTGCGCGATCTGTGTACCAAGCACGGAGCGGTGCTCGTGTTCGATGAGATGATCACGGGTTTTCGATGGCACCTCGGCGGCGCACAGGCCCGCTACGGCGTCACCCCCGACCTTTCCACGTTCGGCAAGGCCATGGCCAATGGGTTTGCGCTGTCCGCGCTGTGCGGCAACCGCGAGCTGATGCGCTTGGGCAGCCGCGAACGGCCCGAAGACGACGTGTTCTTGCTTTCCACCACCCACGGCGCGGAGACCACGGGCTTAGCGGCGGCCATCAAAACGATGGCCATCTACCGCTCGGAACCGGTGATCGAGCATCTGCACCGGCAGGGCACGGCGCTGGCCAACGGCTTCCGCGAGCTGACGGCCCGACATGGTTTGTCTGACTTCGTGACGTTGAGTGGCCCACCACCGAACCTCTTGTTCGGCACGTTGGGGCCAGACAAACGCCCGTCCCAAGCCTTTCGCACGTTATTTTTGCAAGAAACCATTCGCCGCGGCGTGATCATGCCGTCCTTGGTCGTCAGCTATTCGCACCAAGACGAAGACGTCGAAAAGACGTTGAGCGCCGTCGATGGTGCGCTGGCCGTCTATGCGCGCGCCCTCGAACAAGGTGTAGAAGGCCTGCTCGTAGGTCCGCCGTCCCGCACGGTGTTCGATCGACGCTGAGCGACACGCTAGGCGCGCGCGAGCAGGCCGTGCGACTCGAGCAAGCTCGCCGCCTCACGGATCGTGGCTAGGTCGAGCTTGGCCCGCTCCGCGATGTCGAGCAGCCCGTGCTCGCCGTCGGACAAATTGAGCACCCAAAGCATGGCAAACTGCAGATTGGGGATGCTGGTGCCGCCGAGGGCACGGTACAGCCCGCGGCTGCCGAGCTGCGGCTCGCCATATGGCTCCAGGTTGCGGTACCGCACGTCGGCCTCCAGCTCGTCGACGATGGCGCGCAGCACACCGAGCGACTCGAACATGCGGTCCCCCGAGGTGAAATCAGGGTTGTCGCCCGACGTGTGGTACTCCGGGAATTGGCCATGACGACCTCGCATGAGCGAGCCCACGGGCAGACGAAACCCCGGTGAGTTGTATTGCCGTTCGTCATAGCCGTACGGAAAAAAGTCGATGGCTTGATGCGCCGCGCCGGTGCGAGCAAGCACCCGCGCCGCCGCGCGATCGATTGAGGCCTGGCCCGACACCGTGCGCTTGTAGGTGAATGGCTGCGAATCACCCAAACAAGTGAGGGTGAGGCCATGGCGAATGCGCGACGCCGTCTCGCAATTCTGAGCGAGCCAGGTGATGGCGCCAATCGTGCCTGGCGCGAACAAGAAACGAAACGAGTGGCGCCGCGCCGGGCGCTGACTCAGCTCTTGTGCCAAAGCGACCGCTACCGCAATGCCCGAAAGGTTGTCGTCGCTGAGCGACGGATGACAAGTGTGGGCAGAGATCAAAATCTCGTCCGGCAGCGCACCCGGCAGCAGCAGCTCCCCATAACTGAGAGCACCTTGCGTCAACGACGAGTCGATGCACACGTCGTACTCGCCGTCGGGCAGAGCGGCCAGAGCGTTGGCCGTCAGGCAAAACCCCCACGACCGTTCGTAGTACGAGGTGCGGTACGGAATCCGGTCAGGCTGCGCCGGCAAGCAATGCAGGTGCGGGCGTAACTCGGCCAGCGTCATGCGCTTGCGAATTGGCTCGCTGTAGTTGACCACGTGCAGGTTGTGGCGCTGAAAGTCGATTAGCCGCTCGCCTCGCTCGTTGGCGACGAAAGCGTCGCGAATGTTCCATTCGAGAGGCACCGCCCAATCCAACACCTTGGTGCCGCTCGGCACCTCTCGCAGCTCGAGCGGAATCCGACCTTGGATAGCGCGCAGAGTCTGACGCAAGCCGTCACCGGTGATGCTGCGGCAGATCGGGTACAGCTCGCGCACGAAGGCATCGAGGTGCGCCGCGGTGCTGATCCATGAATCGGGCACTATGCCAGGTCGCTTTCTGGTAACAAATCTGGGTAACTGGCGTCGCGCTCCGAAATGACCACCGGTGCCGCCGGCCACGAGATGCCGAACAACGGATCATTCCAGCGTGCTCCCCGCGCCGCGCCCGGCTTGAAAAAATCTCCCATATGGTAGAAGACATCCGTCTCGTCCACGAGGGTGAGAAACCCGTGGGCAAAACCGGGCGGAACGAACAGCGCTTGGCCGGCACGAGCCGTCAGCTCGAGGCCAACCCATTGCATTCGCGTTGGCGAGCTCGGGCGTAAGTCGACCACCGCGTCCCAAATGGCGCCCGACACGCAGCGAACCAGCTTCGATTCGTGACTGGGCGGCGCCTCGAAGTGCATGCCCCGAAGGGTTCCGGCGCGGGTGTTGCGCGACAGGTTGCACTGCGGAAAGCGCGTGGGTAAGCCATGCTCGGCCAGCTCGTTTTCGCAGAACGTGCGGGCGAAAAACCCTCGTTCATCGACGTGCGGAGCCAGCTCGATCAGGAAGACACCAGAAAGCTTCAGCTCGGAGAATCGCATGCTACCTCGAGTCAGCTGAAGGCGCTCGCCGCGCCGTTAGCTCGCGTCGGGACGATACACCACTTCTCCGCGCTCAGCGCTGCCATCATCGTAGACGCCAACGACCGCGTCGGGCACCCGCGAAAGATCCGTCATGCGCAGGTAG
>Ga0164241_10001935_pt1 | contig 23766 bp, 14 predicted proteins | sample OricomyardsoilBY_FD_108780 | JGI IMG/M metagenome (GOLD analysis project Ga0164241, IMG submission 108780) | Backyard soil microbial communities from Emeryville, California, USA - Original compost - Back yard soil (BY) | ecosystem: Environmental > Terrestrial > Soil > Unclassified | place: USA... | reverse complement strand
GGTCCCGCCGTCGGCCTGTTCGAAGCGCCCCTCCCTTCGTCCGATCGCTCCGGTGAACGCGCCCCGCTCGTGCCCGAAGAGCTCGCTCTCGAGGAGCGACTCCGACAGCGCCGCACAGTTCAAGCGAATGAGAGGCTTGGCCTTGCGAGGGCTCGCGCGATGGATCAGCTCGGCGACGAGCTCCTTGCCCGTCCCGGTCTCCCCCATGACGAGCACGGTCGCGCGGCTCGTCGCCACTTGCTCGGTGAGGCGGAGCAGCTCGATCATCTTCGGGTGGCTGGCGACGATGTGCCCGAGGGGGTTCCTCTCGCGCAGCTTGTCGCGCAGGCGATGGTTCTCGCGGACGAGCCGGGCCCGCTCGAAAGCGCGGTCCACGACCAGCGCCAGCTCTTGGAAGTCGAGCGGCTTCGTCAGGTAGTGGTACGCGCCCTTCTGAACGGCCTCGATGGCGCTCGGGATCGTCCCGAACGCCGTCATGACGACGAACGTCGCGTCGGGGAGCTTGTCACGCGCCTTCTCCATGAGGCCGATGCCGGACAAGCCCGGCATCTTGAGATCCGTGAGCACGACGTCGGGGCGGAAGTCCTCGAGCTTCCCGAGCGCCTTGAAGCCGTCGGCGGCGACCTCGGTCGTGTACCCCTCCTCGTGGAGGATCTCGGAGAGCGCCGCTCGAGCGTTCGCCTCGTCGTCGACGATGAGGATCCGGCCGCGAGAGCGCATCGCCGCCTCTTACCCCTGATGCACGCGGCCTGCACGTCTCGGGACCTCGCGCCGCCCAAGGGCTGCGTCTCAAGCATGCTCAAGCCCCTGAACTGAATTCTCCCGGTCTCGCAAAAGGTGGTACAAGTCGGGGCTTCTAAAGCACCCGCAACTGGAGCCACGGATGCGCACTTCGACGCTCTTTCTGATCCCCTCGCTTCCTCTCCTCGGCTGCATCTTCAACCTCGCGACCGCCGAGGTTGCGCATGCGCAGTCCGCCGAACCTCCGTTCGGGACGCTTCCTCAATCGCCGTTCGGACAGCCCGGCGCCACTGGACAGCCTGGTGCTGGGCAGCCTGGTGCTGGGCAGCCCGGCGCGGGACAGCCCGGCGCTATGGGACAGCCTGGTGCGGGACAGCCCGGTGCCGCGGATCCCGGCATGCCTCCGACGGGCCAAGCGCCCGGCTCGTTCGATGGCCAAGCTGGGGCGAACGCCCAGTTCGGGGCCGGCGGGACGCAGGGCGGGATGGGCGCGCAGGGGCAATTCCAGCCGCCCGGTCGGTACCAGCTCGGGCAGCCTCCGGCCCCGGTCAACGACGACGACGCAGAGTGGAAGGCGCGCAACCTCGCGCTCAACGATCAGAACTCGCTCTCCGGCGGCACCGGTCTCTTGCGAACCTCGTTCGCGGGCGGCGGCGTCCAGGGGCAGTTCCGCGTCGGCTTCGTCTTCGATTGGTTCACCAGCTCGGGGTTCCTGTGCGATCCGGCGGACTCGACGGCCGCGGGCGTGCCCATCACCTGCTCGGGCAAGAACACCGAAGACAGCGCCTCTCGCGTCGGCGGCGATTTCTCGCTCAGCGTGACGCCCTTCAGCTTCCTCGAGGCCTACGCGAGCCTTCGCACCTATGCGAACTCGAACGATCAGGGCAGCCCGCAGCTGCTTCAGGTCCTCGGCGACACGACGATCGGCGTGAAGGGCTACACCCCAAAGAAGCTCCTCGGTCCCATCCAGGCCGGCGCAGAGCTGCAGCTTCTTCTCTTGAACGGCACCGGCGACGTCGGCCTCACCGGCGGCGCGACCAGCGCCCGCTTCAAGATCAACGGCACGTTCGACGCGCGCGACATCAACGAGAACATCCCGTTCCGAACGAACTTGAACCTTGGCTACAAGGTCGACAACTCCGGCGCTGCCGTCGAGTCCGTCGAGCTCGCCCGCGCCAAGGAGTTCAACGACGGTCGCGATCGTCAGCCGATCTCGCGCATCGAACGCTTCGGTCTCGGCATCAACAAGGTCGACTTCTTCGAGGTCGGTCTCGGCGTCGAGGTTCCGTTCTCCTTCATCCAGCCGTTCGTAGAGTGGAGCCTCGACATCCCCGTCAATCGCCAGGGCTACGAGTGCTACACGAACCGCGTCTCGCGCGGCGACGTCTGCCTCGGCCTCGAGGATCTGTCGGATCCCAACGGCAGCGCACCCGGTTTCAGCATCGTCCCGTCGCGGTTCGGCGTCGGTACGCGCATCACGCCGTTCCAAGCCATCAAGGGGACCGAGGCGTTCCGCGGTCTGTCCGCGCTCCTCGCGTTCGAAATCGGGACCTCGGGCACGAGCGAGTTCGTCGAGGAGGTCGCTCCTCAGGCGCCCTGGACGCTCTATCTCGGCCTCGGCTTCGCCTACGACGCCAAGCCGCACGCTCCGAAGGTCGTGCAGCAGGCCGCACCGCAGCCGGTCCAGGTCGCACCGGCGCAGAACTTCATTCGCGGCTTCGTTCACGAGAAGGGCAAGCCCGAGGGCGTCGCGAACGCCGTCGTGTCCTTCCAAGGCGCGGTCCAGCCGCCGATCGCGACGGGCGCTGACGGCCGCTTCCTGTCGCGCAACGTCGATCCGGGTGCCTACACGTTCGACATCAACGTCACCGGGTACAAGCCGGGCTCGTGCACGGCGACGGTCGTCTCTGCGCAGCCGGCGCAGCCGCAGCTCCCGCCGGGCTTCGGGGCCCCGGGCTTCCCGAGCATGCCGCAGAACCCGCAACCCACCGGGCCGACGTACACCGACGTCGACTGCGAGCTCGAGGCGCTCCCGCGCACGGGCAACCTGGTCGGCTCTGTGAAGGACGCCGGCGGCGCTTCCGTCGGCGGCGCTGTCGTCACGATCACCGACGCGCTCGGCAAAGAGCAAAAGGTGACCGCGGACGGCTCGGGCAACTTCCGCACCGAGAGCCTCCCTCCGGGAGAGGTCACCATGAAGGTCGACGCTACCGGCTTCATGCGTCACGTCTCGACCACAGAGGTGCACGCCAACGAGGACTCGAAGACGCAGCTCACGCTCAACAAGCGGCCCAAGAAGGCCCTCGTGAAGGTCCAGGGCAACGAGATCAAGCTCTCGGACAAGATCCTCTTCGAGACCGACTCGGCGAAGATCCTCGGTCAATCGAGCGCGCTGCTCGAAGAGGTCGCAGAGGTTCTGCAGAAGGATCCGAGCCTCCAAGAGGTCGAGATTCAGGGCCACACCGACAACACCGGCGGTCGCGACCACAACCAGAAGCTGAGCGAAGCGCGCGCCTCGGCCGTCAAGGACTGGCTCGTGAAGGCGGGCATCGCCGGCTCGCGCCTCTCGGCAAAGGGCTACGGTCAGGACCGACCGCTCGCGCCGAACGTCACCGAGGCGAACCGCACGAAGAACCGCCGCGTGCAGTTCATCATCCTCAAGAAGTGAACGCACTCGCATGAGCGCGGCCCCGAGGGGCCTGCTCGCGAAGTGAAACCCGACGCCTCTTCTCGAACGAGAAGGGGCGTCGCGCTTTGTGCTCAGCCGAGCGCGCGCTCGAGGTGAACGACCATGGCCGAGTGCACGAGCGCGGGGTTCGTGAGCAGCGTCATGTGACTCGCCCGTTCTTCTTCGACGACTCGCGCGCTCGGGTGCCGCTTCGCCAACGCACGGACGATCGCGCGCGACGTGAGCGGAGAGCGCGCGCCGACGAAGAGCGTCGTCGGGACGGCGTCGAGCGCGTGCCCGTCGAGCTCGCCGTCGAAGAAGACGCTGCGCACCTCTTGGAACATCTTCCACCCAAACGGGCGCATCGCCGCCTTCGCGGCCTCGGGCATGCGCGACCACGAGCCCGGCTTGTTCCAGAAATCGATGAAGTGCTCGAGCCACGGATCGGTGCCGCCTCGCGCCTCGTCCGAGAGAAACCATGGGTGGTTCAAGAAGCCATGCACCTCTAGAGCGGTGGGTTCGTCGAGATCGGTCTCCTTCGCGAGCCCGCCGGGAAGCACCGGCTCATAGAGGAACATCGACCGCACCCGCGCTCCGAGTCGGCGCTGCACCTCGAGCCCCACGAGACCGCCGTAGCTGTGCGCGAAGATGTGTACGTCCCGACCGTCGTCGCCGATCGCTTCGAGGACGTGAGCGGCGTCGTCGCGCATCGTGAGCTTCGTCCCGCGCAAGACCTCTGGGCCCGGCGGATAGCCGAGGTTCGCGGGCGCGAGGATGTCGCCGCGCCGGGTGATCTCCTCTGGCAAGCCCGCCCAGAGCGACGGCGTCGTTCCGGTCGAGTGGATGAAGACGAGCAGCGGTTTCGCGGCGGCGCCAGGCGAGTTCGACATGACGACGGGAACGTAGCGCCGATATGGGCAGATGCACGTATTGCCGACCGACGAACGGAAGTCGACCGTTCGCCTCCGACGCCCTGGCCGAATTTCCGAAAGCGGACTACATCGAAAGCTCCGTGGACCGTGGCCTCCCAGAGCTCTTGGGGCGACTACTCGCGCGCGGACACCGCGGTATGGACCTCGGTCTCGAGCGCGTGCGCGCCGCGGCGTCCGCGCTCGGTGATCCTCACGAACGCCTCGCGGTGATTCACGTCGCAGGGACGAACGGGAAGGGCAGCACCGCCGCGATGCTCGAGCGCATCGCCTCGCTCTCGGGGCTTCGGGCGGGCCTCTACACCTCGCCCCACCTCTCGCGGTTCGCCGAGCGCATCCGCATCGAGGGCGAGCCGATCTCGGACGAACGCTTTCGCGCGGCGCTCGCGCGCGTCTTTGCCGACGCGACCGACGAGCTCACGTTCTTCGAGACGCTGACGCTCGCTGCGTTCGTCGCTTTCGACGAGGCCGCGCTCGACGTCGTCATCCTCGAGGTCGGGCTCGGGGGCAGACTCGACGCGACGAACCTCTCAAGCGCGCCTCGCGCGACCGCCATCGTGTCCATCGCGCGCGGGCTCGCCGGCGCACACCTCGAGCACGCGAACCTCCTGGGTCACGACGTCGCGTCGATCGCCCGAGAGAAGGCGGGCATCGCAAAGCCAGGCGCGCCGCTCGTGCTTGGACCTCTGGATCCAGAAGCGCGCGCGGCGGTGCTCGATGTGGCGAAGCTCGTCGCCGCGTCCCCGATCTTCGAGGTGCCTGTCGTCGGCGCTGCCTCGGATGCGCGCGCGCAGTCGCTCGCCCTCGATCGCGAGACCGGGACCTTCGAGTTGCCTGACGGTGAGCGCATCGTGCTCGCGCCCTCGCTCGCGGGCGCGCACCAGATGGAGAACGCCGCCGTGGCCGCCGCCACTGCCGCGGTCGCCGGGCTCGGGATCCCTGCCGACGCGATCACTCGCGGCGTCGCGACGTCGACGTGGCCGGGGCGGCTCGAGCGTATCGATCACGAGGGCCGCGTCTTCATCCTCGACTGCGCCCACAACATCGACGGCGCCCGCGCGCTCTTCGCGGCTCTTGCGCCCACGCTCGATTCCTCGCGCACGCTCCTCGTCTTCGGCGCCCTCGGGGACAAGGCGTACGTGCCGATGCTCGAATGCCTGGCCCCTCTCGCGACGCGACGCCTTTACCTACCGCCCGAGGGGCGCGCGCCCGCCCCCGTTCATGCGCTCGTCGCGGTCGCTGATGGCCTGGTAGAGCCTTCGATCGGGCGCGCCACAGAACGAGCGCTATCGCTCACCAAACGGGGCGAGACTGTCGTCGTCGCGGGCTCGATCTATCTGGTCGGCGCCGTCCGCGCGCAGCTACTCGGCATCGCGCCCGACCCCGTCGTAGCTCTCTGAGCGATCGTTCGAATTTCAATCGTTCGAATATCGAGGTGACTGTCGTCCATCGGGGACAGGGACATTGCAGATCTGCGCACGACTTCGTGCGAGGTGGGAATGAACCCAGGGGCGAGTCCGATCCACTCAGTCTCCATCGAGGCCAAAACTCGTCACGTTACACCTCAAAAGTTCTCCACGTCATCAGGCACGTCCCGTGCTACTCGACCGGTTTCCACTTCCACGCTTTGGAGCCAGCTATGAATCGCTTTTTGGGGAAACGCGCACTGTGCTGGATCATTCCGCTGGCAATGGCTGCCACAGCGTGCGCGGCAGCGGACAACGATGAGAACGATGGAATCGGTGGCGGCTCCGACATAGGCGGGAGCACCGCTGGCGGCGGTGTGACGAGCGCGGGCGGATCCGGCGGCGGTAACTTCGTCACCACCACTACCGACACGACCACCACGACGACCAGCACCGGCGGCATGGGTGGCATGGGCGGCAACGCCGGCACCGGCGGGTCCGGCGGCGGCATGATGCTCCCCGATCCCAACGACTACCCCGTCGAGGTCGAGACGAACGGCACGCTCGGCAGCGCGAACGCGTTCCAGACCGGTACGCTCGGCTTTCAAGCCTCGCTGTCTTCTGCAAACGACGTCGACATCTTCTCCATCGACGCGCCCCTCGGCGCCACGATGCGCGTCGCCATCAGCGACGGCTTCGGCGGCTGCCCGGCCGACGCGAACGTCTTCGTGCAGGTCTACTCGCCCGACAACCTCGAGCTCGTCAGCGAGACCAGCCTCTGTCCCGTCCTCGACGGCAACACCTACCCAGCGCTCGCAAGCCTGGGTCAGGCCGGGAAGTACTTCATCCGCGTCTCCGCAACGGGCGCGCCCGTCAGCCTCTACGTGGTCGAGCTCTCGGTCGATCCGCCGGTCTGCGGCGACGGCATCCCGCAGCTCGGAGAAGAGTGCGACGACGGCAACATGACGGCTGGCGACGGGTGCGAGAACGACTGCACGCTGACGCCGGTCTGCCCGGACTCCATCGTCGAGACGGGTGAAGAGTGCGACGACGGCAACTCGACGAACGGAGACGGCTGCGACTCCTCCTGTCAGCTCGAGGGCAACTTCTGCCCCGAAGGCGAGCCGAACAACACATTCGCGACCGCGACGCTGCTCACCACCTGCACCGGCGGCGCCGGACAGATCTCGGTCGTCGGCGACGTCGACTACTACAAGTTCGTCATCCCGACCGCCGGTTCGAGCCTTCGCGCCGAGATCACCGACGTCCTCGGCACGCCGAACACCTGCCCGGCGAGCTTCGACTCGAAGATCTATCTCTACGACGCGTCGATGACGCAGATCGGGCTCGACGACGACGACGGGATGGACGCCTGCTCGATCATCACGCCCGCGAATGATCCGTTCGCCACGAACCTCCCGGCCGGGACGTATTTCATCAAGGTCGAGGAGTACAACAACGACGGCACGAGCCCGCCGTACATCCTCTCGGTCGGCGTGCTCGCACCCGGTTGCGGCGATCTGATCACGCAGACCGGCGAGCAATGCGACGACGGCAACACCGTCAGCGGCGACGGCTGCAGCGCGACCTGCCAGATCGAGGGCAACTACTGCGCTCAGCAAGAGGTGAACGACAACATCGCGTCGGCGACCCCGATTACGTCGATGTGCGCAGACGGGGCGTCGGGCATCATCACGCCCATCGGCGACAAGGACTTCTTCTCGTTCACCGTCTCGGCGACCGACTCGAGCGTCCGCGCTCAGATCACGAACGTGACCGGAAGCGGCTGCCCCGCGTTCGACTCCGTGCTCCGCCTTTACAACAGCGCGGGCACCGAGATCGGCAGCGACGACAACGATGGGGTGAGCCCATGCTCGCTCATCAACCCGATCACCGACTCGTTCGCCCGCAATCTGCCGGTCGGCACCTACTACCTCTCGGTGGAAGAGGGTGGGAACAACGCGGTCAGTCAGCCCTACCTCTTGAAGGTGCAGGTGAACCCGCCCGGCTGCGGTGATCACATCCTTCAGGCGGGGGAGAGCTGCGACGACGGCAACACGCTCGACAACGATGGTTGCGACTCGATGTGTCAGATCGAGGGCGACTTCTGTAGCGAGTCCGAGCCGAACGACAACTTCCTCCAGGCCTCGCCCATCACGACCTGTGACGGTGGCACCGGCTCGATCGGGTATGTGACCGACGCGGACTGGTACAGCTTCCAGGTCACCGTCCCGCTGTCGAGCGCGCGCCTCGAGGTCACGGACGTCGTCGGCTCCGGCTGCCCAATGGGCTTCGACTCGAACATTCGTCTGTTCAACTCGGCCATGATGCAGCTCGGCACGGACAACGATGACGGAGCGGACGCCTGCTCGCTCATTACGCCCGTCACCGACGCGTTCGCCCGAAACCTCTCGGTCGGCACCTACTACGTGCGGGTGGAAGAGAACGGCAACGACGCCACGAGCCCAGCCTACGTGCTCCTCGTCGACGTCAACCCGCCTGGGTGCGGCGACGGCGTCGTTCAAACCGGCGAGCAGTGCGACGACGGCAACACGACCGATGGTGACGGGTGCAGCTCGACGTGCACGCTCCTCACCTGCGCTCCGGGCGAGACCCTCGTCACGTTGGACTCGACCGATGTCCCGAAGACCATCCTCGACAACGCACCCACCACTCCCGCGCTCAGCACCATCAACGTCGCTCAGACGGGGACGGTCACGCAGATCGCGGTTCGGGTGAACGTCGCGCACTCTTGGATGGGCGACGTCCAGGTCTACCTCGATCCCCCCGGGGCGACGCCCGCAGACATCTCGCTGGTGGACAACATCGGTGGGTCCAACGACAACATGACGGACACGCTGTTCTCGAGCATTGCGACCACGAACGTCACCACTGGGACCCCCCCGTGGACCGGCGTCTGGGCGCCCCAAGGAGCGGGTGGGTTCACTTCCGTGATCGGCACGCCGTCGGCTGGCGCGTGGACACTGCGCGCGCTGGACAACGCGGCCGGCATCGCAGGAACCCTGACGGGCTATTCGCTCTACATGTGCGTGGCTCCGTGAAGCGAGCGGGGCTCGCCCCGCTCGCCTGAACACGTCGAGGGCGGCCGGTCTCCGGTCGCCCTTTGGCGTTCACCCTCGGCGTTTTCTCCTCGGCGTAGGCGGGTTAGGGTCCGCGCTTCTTCACCCGCGAGGAGGTTCGCATGCCGTCATTCGACGTCGTCTCGAAGGTGCCGTGGAACGAGGTCGACAACGCCCTCGAGCAGACGAAGCGCGAGCTCGGTACTCGGTTCGACTTCAAAGGTGTCGGCGCCGAGGTCGAACGCACCGAAGAAGGGATCGTCGTCCGCGCGAACGCCGACGATCGCGTGAAGGCCGCGCTCGACGTCCTGAAAGAGAAGCTCATCAAACGGAAGGTGAGCTTGAAGCACCTCGACGTCGGCAAGTTCGAGAAGACCGGCAAGGGCGGCTCCAAAGTCCTCGCGAAGGTGAAAGAGGGCATCGACTCGGACCACGCGCGTGCCCTCGTTAAATTCATCAAGGACGAGAAGCTCAAGGTCCAGGCGTCGATCAAAGATCAAGAGGTCCGCGTCACCGGCAAGAAGAAGGACGATCTTCAAGCCGCGATCGCCGCCATTCGCGGGCAAGAGCACGACATCGAGCTACAGTTCGTGAACTTTCGCGACTGACCGTTCGCGATCCCAACTGGCGACTGCTTCCGGCCACGCTCGAACGCACGACGCCCGCACAGTGAAGAGAGACGCGTGACAGACACTCCGACTCCGACTGCTACCCGCCGCGTGTTCGGCACTGACGGCGTTCGCGGCAAGGCGAACGTTCCCCCCATGACGCCCGAGTTCGCGCTGCGGCTCGGTCGAGCGATCGCGTTCGTCGCGCAGAAGGGCAAATCGCGACAAATTCGCGTGCTCATCGGCAAAGACACGCGCCTGTCGGGCTACATGTTCGAGACGGCGCTCGCGTCCGGCGTCTGCGCGATGGGGGGGCACGTCATGCTGACGGGGCCGATCCCGACGCCCGCGATCGCCCAGCTCACGCAGAGCATGCGCGCGGACGCAGGCGTCGTCATCAGCGCCAGCCACAACCCGTTCGAGGACAACGGCATCAAGCTCTTTGGTCCGGACGGTTTCAAGCTCCCCGACGAGGACGAGCACGCGATCGAGGCGCTCCTCGAGAGCGACGCGCTCGACGCGTCTCCCGCGACTGGCGACGCGATCGGCGACGCGGTGCGCGTAGAGGACGCTCGCGGTCGCTACGTCGTCTTCGCGAAGAGCACGTTCCCCTCACGGCTCACGCTCGACGGCGTGAAGATCGTCATCGATGCCGCGCACGGCGCCGCGTATCGCGCCGCGCCCATGGTCTTCGAAGAGCTCGGCGCCGACGTCATCACGCTCGGCGTCGCGCCGAACGGCACGAACATCAACGAGGCGTGCGGCGCGCTGCATCCGGGCTCGATGGCGAAGGCCGTGGTCGAACATGGCGCGGCCTTCGGGGTCGCGCTCGATGGCGACGCCGACCGCGTGATCGTCGCCGACGAGAAGGGAAACATCGTGGATGGCGACGCGATCATGGCGATGTGCGCCGCGCGTCTGTTGAAGCAAGGGCGTCTGCCGGGACAGACCGTCGTCGCCACCGTCATGAGCAACCTCGGGCTCGAGCACGCGATGCGTTCCATCGGCGGCCGCGTCGAGCGGACGAACGTCGGCGATCGCTACGTCGTCGAAGCCATGAAGAAGGGCGGCTATGCGTTCGGTGGCGAGCAGAGTGGCCACCTCATCTTTCTCGACCACGCGACGACTGGCGACGGCATCGTCGCGGCCCTTCAGGTCGCGGCGCTCATGCTCGAGGGCGGGCAAGCGCTCTCGGACGTCGCGAAGGACGCCCTCACGCGCGTGCCGCAGATCTTGAAGAACGAGACGTTCGGCGTCCGCGCGCCGCTCGAGACGCTGGCGAAGACGCTGGTGGCGATCAAGGCGTGCGAAGCGCGCCTGGGCGAGCGAGGTCGCGTGCTCGTGCGATGGAGCGGCACGGAGCCGAAGCTTCGCGTGATGGTCGAGGGCGAAGACGAGTCGGCGATCGGCGTCATGGCCGCGGACATTCTGGACGCAGCGCGCGCCGATCTCGGGGCCGCACGATGACCAGAGAGCAACACCCGGGCGACCCGATCGCGATCTTCGAGGCCGCATTCCAAGAGGCGCGCGCCCGTGAGCCATTCGAGGCGAATGCGATGGTGCTCTCCACGGTGAAAGAGGGGCGGCCGCGCTCCCGGGTCGTCCTCTTGAAAGCCGTCGACGCGCGAGGCTTTCAGTTTCACACCAACTACGAGAGCGACAAGGGTCGCGAAATCGAGGCATCTCCGTTCGTTGCGCTGAACTTTCACTGGCCGAAGGGCGAGGAGCAGGTCCGCGCAGAGGGCCCGATCGAGAAGCTCTCGACCGAGGAGAGCGACGCATACTTCGCGACGCGACCTAGGAAGAGCCGCATCGGCGCGTGGGCGAGCGATCAGAGCCGCCCGCTCGCGACGCGCGAAGCGTTCGAAGCCCGCGTCGCAGAGGTCGAACAGCGCTTCGAGGGAGTCGACGTGCCGCGTCCTCCGAATTGGGGTGGCTATCTCGTCAGGCCGCTCCGCATCGAGCATTGGTACGGCCAGGAGAACCGCCTCCACGATCGCTTCGTCTACGTACGCGATCGCGTCGACGCGCCCTGGTCGATGACGCGCCTCTTTCCTTGAACGCAGCGACGTACGCGACGGCGTTCGCGCGCTGACGCACCCGACGTCGCGGGCTACGGATAGAGGAGCGTGTCCCAGAAATCGCACTTCGCCTTCAGGTAGCCCGACTCCGTCGTGACGGGCTCGTCGAGGACGAGGTTCTGGTCGGACGCACCGAACGCGGGCCAAGCGGGTGCGGCCTTGCTGTTCGGATCGCCGTTCGCCGCGAAGCGCGACCAATACCCCATGATGTCGGAGCTCATGGTGAGCTCCGCGTTGACGAGCGGCATCGGCTGCAGCTGCGAGGGATTGCCGAGCACGTAGCGGATCTCGGCCGAGTGATAGACGCCGAGATCGCCGAGCAGCGTCGGTCCGGGATCGAAGGCAAAGTGGTAGAGGAACGTCGCGGAGCCCCCCGCGTCCAACGCGCGCGCCATGTGACGCGTCGGGCACGCGAAGCCGGCGTCGGTGCTCATCGCGATCGCTGCGGCCTTCGGGTCGGGATAGTCCGCCTCTGGGTACTCCGCGGCGATCGCCTCGCCTTGTCCGGGAAAGACGGCGTCCGCGAATGCGACGAGCGCCGTTCGATCCGCGACGTCGCCATCCCCGAGCGCGAAGAAGATCGCGGCTTCGTCCGTGTTCGTCCCGAGGATCGTCGGCATCACCTCGAAGCTTCCTGCGTCGAGCAGCTTCGTCGGGGCGTCCGTCAGATTGAAGCCGTCGATCGCCGGGTACCACACGGCGCCGTCCATTCCGCTGAAGTCGCCGCTGACTGGGATCGCGGTGAGCACGTCCTCTGCGGACTTTCCCCGCAAGCACGCGAGCACGTCGCCCGTATCGCAGCCGAGCGTCGTCGTGAGCTCGGCGCCGAGTGCGTCGGCGTCGACCTTGCTCGCCACCAGATCACACGGTCCGCTCTCGATGATCGCGCGCTGGAAGAGACCCCGGCTTTTGTCGGACACGAGGTGCTGACACACGCTCGCACCGCCGGCCGACTCGCCGAACGCGGTGATGCGCGTGGGATCGCCGCCGAACGCAGCCGCGTTCGCCTTCACCCACGCGAGCGCGGCGCGCTGATCCTCGAGGCCATAGGCGCCCGACGCCGGGTGCGCGGCGTCTTCGCCGTCGAGCTCGGGCAACGCCAAGAATCCCAGCGGGCCGAGTCGGTAGTTGAACGTGACGACGATCGCATCGGACGCCTCGGAGAAGCGTTGTCCGTCGTAGGCTTCGTCTCCGCCGCTGCCGATCACGTAGCCACCGCCGTGAATCCATACGAGCACCGGACGCGGTCCAGTCGAGCTCTTCGCAGGCGTCCACACGTTGATCGTGAGACAGTCCTCGTCGGCGAACGTGACGTACTTGCCGCCGAGCGCCGCAAGCTGCGGACACTCGGGTCCGCGCGTGGTCGCGTCGAGCGCGTCGGTCCATGGCGCCGCGTCGACCGGAGGCTTCCATCGCAGATCGTCGATCGGCGGAGCCGCATAGGGAATGCCCAAGAAGACGCGCGACGTGCCCAGCGCGACTCCGGTGACCGGTCCGTGATCCGTGTCGACCGTGAGCGGCAGCGTCGCGCCCCCGCCGCCGCTTCCGCCCGCACCGTCCGTCACCCCAGAGTCGCCGCAACCCGCGGCGCCGACTGCGGACCAAAGCATCACGGCCGTAAGAGACGAACGCTTCATGGGCGGCAGTCTGGCACGACGTCCGTCCGAATCGGGAGGGTGATCCCGACATGCTGCCCCAAGAGCCGCCACGATCGAGCGAGGGTGGGGGTATCGGTCGCAGCGGACACGTTTCCGGCGCTCGCGGATTATCTCGCGAAGCTCCCGGACGGGCTCGCTTCGTATCCGGAAGCGCGAACGAAGGGCATTCTGCTGCGAAGCTCGATGAGCTCGCATTTCCGACCGAAGGTCGGACGGCGAGATTTCTTCCACCGCTCGTGGACCCACCTCCCGAAGGAGCTCGTCGAGGCGGTGAAGGCGCCACCTCTTCCCACGGCTTGGGTTCCGACGGTCCTCACCGACGCGGTCTTCTGCATGGTCGCGGATACGTTCTATCCCTCGCGAGAAGCGGTCGTTCGGTGGAGCCCTCGAATCCAGCGACGCGACCGAGGCCCGCTACCACGCGACTTGGAAGAGGTAGCGCGCCACGCCGCGCGCGGATCGAGGACGACGCTCGGTCAGCGCGATCGAGGTTTGCTGTGGCGAGTCGGGTGGAGCGTCACGCGGATCGTCCACGGACCGAGCGAGCGAAAGAGGCTCTTCGCTCCGCGATCGAGGCACGCGCGGAGCTCGGCGGGCGCGCCGCGTGCGATGGCGGTGGGGACCGTTCCTGTCGTATCGAACGTCGCCGTGACGTCCTTCGCGGTGCGACCAAGCTCCGCGTTGCATTCGGTCGTGAGAGCATGGAGTCGTTCGCGCACTTCTTCTTCGAGGTCGTCCGCTTCGGTGGGTCGTGAGAACAGGAGATCGTACGGTGGCGACCGCAGACGCTCGATCGCTTCCGCGATTCGATCGCGTCCCTCGCTCCGGGCGAGACGCGCCACCTGCTTCGCGTTCCACTCCGACTGGGGGCCATAGTCTCGTTCGAGCCGCTCCGTGAGCCGACGGGCTTGCGTCGGGTCCGGCTCCAACGCGCGCAAGCGAAAGAGGGCGAGCGGCGCCTCAGGAGCAGTCGGAGCACGCTCGAGGAGGAGATGGGCCGCATGGGTGAGCTCGTCGCGGTCGAAGCGCGACGAGGCGTTCGCCATGACGTTCGCGAGGAGCGGCCCGAGGAAGGACACCGGCACTTCGAGTTCGTCGGGCGCGCCGCCGAGCTTGGCCATCGCCTCGGCGAGGGTCCCTGCGCAGAACCAAGGATCGACGCTCTCGGCGAAATCGCCGCTCTCCGCGCGTGCGCAGTGGGCCGCGGTCTCGAGCCCCCCGACGAGATTCTCGCGCACCAATTGCATCTGGGCGAGCTGACCGAGGTTGCGTGACAGCGGGTAGCCGCGGCCTTGGGGAGTCTCGAGCTCGACGAGCTTCTCCAGATGTTTCTCCCGGCGCACGTCATCGAAGATCAGCTCCGCGAGCTTCGCGAGCGTCTGCTCGCGGAGGTCGTCGTCGTGGGTGGTCGCGAGGACGTGCTCGAGCGCGGCCAGCGCCTCTTTCGGTCGATCCGTCGCGAAGTAGATGCGCGCGGTCTGCTCGAGGGCGCGCGCGCGCAGCTCGGTCGGGGCCTTGTCATTCGCCGCGACGGAGTAGAAGAGATCGAGCGGTCTCGCGAAGCGAATGGCCTTCGCGGTCGGATCGGATCGGCTCTGCAGCAACAGATCGGCCAGGACATAGGTCTCCTCGGGCGTCCGAGGCGCCGCGCCCTCGAGCAGTCCGAGCAGCGTCGCCGTCTCTGCCGCGCGCGGCTCTGAGAGCTCTGCGCGCTCGCGCTCGGTGCGCGCGAGGGCCGAGCGGACGCAGCCCGCCTGAAAACCGTCGGCGTCGGCGGGGAGCACCTCGAGCTGGTTCAGTCGGCCGGACAGGAGAAAACGCAGGCGCCCCTTTTCGTTGAACGCGTCCGTCATCGTCATCAGCGCGTCGAAGCTCGCCCGGATCTCGGGCCGGAGGCCGGACTCGACCCAATCTCGATCGATGGCTTCCCAGCCGATTCCGGCGCCGCTCGTGGAAGGGCTCTCTTCCGGGGGCAGCTGCTCCACTTCGACACGGCTCAGGTCTAGACGCCGTGGAACGATCCCTGCGGCGCGCGCTTCGAGACGCGGGAACACCTCGGTCAGCGCGATCGCGGTCGTATCGGGCTCGGGCTTCGCCGGCTCGAGATCGTCGACGCCGAATGTCGGACACGCGCGGGCGACTGCGGGCAGCGCGGACGCGTCGCTGGTGGCCGGGGATCGCGCCGCGCCACCCGACCGCGACTGGGCCGCCAGCGGCGCCGACGCACACGCGCCGAGGAGCAGGAGGCCAAGGGCACCGAGAGGTCGAATCACGAACCGGGTGGACACGCTGCAGCCCGTGGCGTTCCTGAAATGTGCGACGCGAGGCGGCGCGAATCGCCACGTCTTCGGGGAAGCGAAGCTCCGATTCGTTCGACCGGAGTAGCGCGGAGCGCACGCGTCCGGCACCATGAACGAATGCAAATCGCGCCGACCGTGCTGAAGGACGTCTTGATCGACTCTGCCCGCGCGGCCGTCGACGTCGCAGCGAAGGGTCTTCCCGCCGTGCGCGCCGCGATTTGGGGCGCGAAGCTCGGCGCTGGAAAGCGCTTCGGGGTCTCGACGGTCGAGAAGCTCGGGGTCCAAGTCGTGGCGGAAGAAGCGTCTCTCGGCGCGCGCGCGCTGGCGATTACGGGGGCTCGCACGGCCATGATCGTCGGCAAGGACGGCGTCACGATCGGCCTGAAGCCCGGGGGTGCTGCCACGGCCGCCGTCACCGAGAGCTCGGTCCGCGCGGTCGCACGTGCGACGTCTCGCACCGCGCTTGCCGGCGTCGCGCGTGCGGCACGCCAAGGCGCCGTCGCCGGCGCGCTCGTCGATGGAGCCTTCGGTGCGGTCGAGGCAGCGCGCGCCGTACGCGCCGGCGATCTCACCCCGAAGGAAGGCATGATGCTCGCGGGCAAGCGAGCTGCGCGCGGCGCGGTCGTCGGAGGAGTGAGCGTCGCCGCGGCGGGCGCGGTTTCGGCAGCCATCGCTGCGTCGGGCATCGCTGTCGCTGGCGCCCCCGTCATCGTCCCGCTCGTGACGATGGCCGCGGCCGGCGTCGTCGTGACCCGCGGCCTCGACAGGCTCACCGACGCATGGGAAGCGCGCCGCGTGCGCACTCGCGAGCTCGGCGCTTCTTGACGATCGAGACCGGGCGCGCTTAGCCCGCTGCTCGAAGACATTCGCGCGCACTACTTCTGAGCACGGCGCCCTTGGATGGCGCCGCGCGCGTCGTGCGCTACCTTCGCGGCTCAGCGTCTGAAGAACGGAGGCCCGCAATGGCGAAGAACACGATCTGTCTTTGGTTTGACCACGACGCGGAAGAGGCCGCGCGCTTCTACGCCGCAACGTTCCCCGACAGCTCTGTCGGGCCCATCCACCGCGCACCCGCGGACTTCCCCGGGGGCAAGGCGGGTGACGTCCTGACCGTCGAGCTCACGATCTGCGGGACGCCCTGTATCGGCCTGAACGGTGGGCCCGTGTTCAAGCACAGCGAGGCATTCTCCTTCCAGATCGCCACCGACGATCAGGCCGAGACGGACCGCTACTGGGACGCGATTGTCGGAAACGGCGGCTCCGAGAGCGCGTGTGGCTGGTGCAAGGACAAGTGGGGTCTGTCGTGGCAAATCACGCCGCGCGTGTTGACCGAGGCGATGGCGACGGGCGGCGACGTCGCGAAGCGTGCCTTCCAAGTCATGATGGACATGCGCAAGATCGACGTCGCGAAGATCGAGGCCGCGGTGCGCGGCGACACGCCGAGCCCGTAGGCAGCGGTCGCGCGTGACGGCCGCTCGGGTGCGGCCGCCCTGGATGGCGCATGCGCGCCGAGCCCGGTCCCGGAGTCCATCGTTTGCCAAGGCGCGCCGCGTGCGGACACGCGAGCTCGGCGCGTCTTGACGATCGAAACTGGGCGCGCGTAGTCTCGAAACCATCGGTCTGGATTGGATCCGCCATTCCACCGGCCGGGTAGTCATGGCGGGCTTGTTCACGGCATCCTTTCGGGACGCGCGGGCGATGCGACGACGGACGACGAGCTGCGGCGGACCCACGTCCGCTGCCTAGCGGCACGCGATGACGCGTCGCCGTGGACGCACGCCTGACGGCGCCACATCGCGGCCGTCACGCTCGCTCGAGGCGCGCCTCGAGCCTGGGAGATCGTCATGCGCACCGCCGAGATCGAAGCCTTGCTGCAAGCGCACGGTGGCCGTGTGCGACCGGTCGCTTTCTTCCACATCCTGCGCCAGCCGAAGCTCGAGCCGGACGACCACGCGTTCTTGCTCGCGCACGTCGCCGATCTGGGCCCGGCGGATCTGTTGCGTTGGCGCTCGCGTTGCGACGCCGCCGCGCGCGCCGACGTCATCCGCGTGCTCGCCGAGAAGGCGATGCGCGAGCCGACCGCGTTCGAGCACGAGGTCCTCGGCGCGCCGAGGCTCGATCTCGACGACGCCGACTGGACGCTGCTCGCCGGGCTGCTCGAAGGAAAGGTGCCCGCGCGCGTGCATGCGCTGGTGCTCGCCCATGGTGGTGAACGACTCGTCCACAAGGCGGCCGGCCCTTACTTCACGCCCTCGCGCGCCGAATCTCGCGAGCTCGAACCGAGCGACATGCCCGCGATCGACTTCGGTACGGCGCCGTGGGACGCGTTCACGACCCGCGAGATCTTCGACGGCATGCGTAAAGGTCAGATCGAGGTCGACGAGCGCACGCTCGCCGGTATCGTCTACGAGCGCGCAAAGAGCACCGGCGAAGATTGGAGCTCGCTCGTGTGTGAGTTTCCAGCGGGCTTGACCGACGCCGTCGTCGAGAAGGCGCGTCGCGCCAAGCGTGGAAACGAACGCGCGAACCTCCTCGCGTGGCTCGAAGCGAACGGCGTCGCACGCTCGGCGCTGTTGTCTCTCGCGCTCGAGCGTAACGGAGGCGACGCGTCCCTTGCCCTGATGAGCTGGATCGCGAAGCAACTCGGCTCGCGCGCGTCGTGGGAGAAACACGGCACCGACGTGGTGCATCGCCTTCTTCGAGAGGGTTGCTTCGCCGATCTCGCCGATCTCGCGACCCTCGCATACAGCGAAGCGTCCAGCGCCGGAGAAGAGCCGCCGCGCGGCCTGGTCGAGGCGATTCAAGCCGGCTTCGCGCTCGCGTTCATCCAGACCGCAAAGGAAGCCCTCGTCGCGAAGGACACCCCTCGCGCGATGGCCGTGCTTTCGGCCCTCGCGTGCCTCGATCCGCCGTCCCGCGTGAGCTCCGCGGTTCATGAGCTGACACGGCTCCCCGACGCCCCGCGGGAAGTGCTCGAGCTCCTTGCGGTGAATCAGCGACTCGTCAAACACAGCGCCGCCGCGGACGCCTCTCTCGAGGGGATCATCGCCGCCGTGCACGTCGTCGTGGACGCGCTCGGCACGTCGACGCCACGCTGAGCACCGCGCGAGTTGCCGAGTGAAGCCTGATACGGCGAGAGCGCGAGCCCTTCGACTCGCGCTCACCTCACGCGGTTAGCGGGCGCTAAAGAATGCCTGCGGGAACGAGCACGCCGACCGGGGCGAGGCACATCTCGTCGAGCGTCGTCTCACCGAGGAACACGTCGACCGGCTCGCTGAGGCCCTGGTTCTCGAGCGCCTGACTCACGAAGATGTTCGACTTCGTATTGTTGTAGTGACACGTCAGCGTCAGCTCGTCGCCGGCCTTTGCGGTGGGCAGCTGATTGATGGGCACGTCGAACTGGTAGAACTTCTGCCAGCCGAAATCCCAGGCGGGGTTGTGGACGAGACACTCGTCCTGCGGCTCTGCCGCCGGCAGGCTCGAGCGATGGATTTCGAGCTTCAGATCGGTGCCCACGTAGTGCATGTGCGGCATGACCATGAGGATCGGCAGATCGATGATGATCTCGTCGGGGACCTTGATGGTCATCTTCTCGACGTGATCCTTCACGCCCGCGGGGATGCGGAACTCCGGGTCGGCGCTGCGGTCGTCGGGATCGGGGAGAAGGCCTTCGCCCGCGTCCTTCGCGTTGCCCGGGAAGGTCACGAAGAACTCCCAGGATGGCTCCGCGTCGCGGAACCGCAGCTGCAGCGTCGAGAGGTCTTCTTCGGTGGACGTTCGAGTCGGGTGGTAGTGCATCTGCATCACGATGACCTGATCGGTCGTGAGCTTGATGCCGACGTCGTCCGGCAGCTCGAACGGTCCGCCCCCCGGCGCCCACACGTGAATGATGTCGCCAGGCGCACCGCCGAAGCAGGAAAAGCGCTCTTTGCCGCCGGACAGCTCCATCGCTTTGGCGCGGTCGACTCGGAACGTCAGCGCGTGGTGCGCGACCTTCGGGTTGCCGGCGATGAAGTGGATGCCGTCGAGCCACTTGTCCTCTGTGAGGTGCGGATCGTAGACGACGCAGGTGAAGAGGTCCTGGTCGCCGTCGACGATCGACGGCTCCATGGGGACGATCTCCTGACTCACGTTCGGGAGCCCGTCGGGCGGCGCCTCGTACGCGGGCGGCGCGTCGGCCGGATCGCCTTCGGGGGCGCCGGCGTCCGACCACGCACGGAGCGTCGCGATCTCTTCTGCGCTCAGGCGCGGATCGTTCTTCCAGGGCAATCGGGGGTGGCAGTCTTCGGTGTCCTGCGCGCCCCAGGGAGGCATCAATCCCGACTCGGTCTGCGCCGCCATGAGGCCAGCCATGGGCGCTGCGTCGTCGAACGCCGCGAGCGAGAAGCCGCCAATCTTCCCCTCGGAGTGGCAGCTCAGACAGTGGGCTTGGAGGATCGGCTCGACGTCCTTGTGGAACGTGACCTCGACGACGGGGTCGCCAGTGGTCGTGCCACCGCCATCGTCACACGCCGTGAGTAGACCTGCCGACGCCGAGAGCACCGCGACGACAGAGAGCGCCCACTTGGCCGAAAACCTCATGCATCGAGAGGTATCACGGGTCTTCTCCCGTCGAAACGGACCATTGGCGTTGCGGCGTCCGTCTCAGTTCGGTCCTGCGACGCTGCAGAACCCGTTGATGCAGAGGTTCGACGTGTCGCAGCAATCGGCCGCAGTCGTGCAGATTTCCTGCGGCTGTGAGCACATGGAGTCAGGCGGGATGTTCGAGCAGACGAGGTCGCCCCCGTCGTCGGGCTGGCAATAGCCGTTGCAGCATTCGTCGCCCGCTTCGCACGAGTTGCCGTCGGTCTTGCACGGATCGAGCACCCAGAAGCCTCGCGAATTGCCGGCCAGGAGCTCTTGGCCGGGCAGGTAGAACGCGGGATGACTGGCGTCTGTGCCCGGCTGCGCAGACAAGTCGATCGCTGCGACCCAGAGCTTCTTCGTCGTGATGTTCTGGATGAGGTCGACGCCGCGCGGGTCGCTGCAGAACGGAGGGATCTCGGCGACGTTTCCGTAGAGACGCCGGCTCGTGAAGACGACCCACGCATAGCCGCCAGAGGCGATCGGCGCGACCGTCGGCTCGTAGTTCAGGTGGACGTCGTCCGCGTGAAGGGCGTCGATGCCGCCGACCTGGACGTTGTCGCCCGTGCACGTCATCGAGATGGGGGAGGCGAGCGCAGGCAAGTAGGCATTGCCGTTCGCGTCCTTGCCGTTCAGCTGGTTCAACGTCGTAACGGACGAGGCGTCGGTGGTCTTCGTCCAGGCGATCTCGGCCTTGGCGCCCTTCCGCGAGCGGAGGTCTCCGAGGTTGTTGCCGTCCGAGCCAGCCGCGATCTGACTATGGAACACGACCGACTTCCCATCCGGGAAGAACGCGCCCCACCCTGGACGCATCTCTGCGGCTTGGCCGCCGTAGTCGACGACGGTGACCGGATTCGAGAACACGTTCGCCGCAGGATCGAAGTCCATGACGACGAGGCTCTGCTTCGGGTTCGCGATGACCCCGCTCGTCAGCAGGTTGAAGACGACCTGCTTTCCGTCGGGTGAGAACGCGGGCGTACCCAGGCTCGTCGACACGTTGGTCATTCCGGTCGCGGCGATGGCAGGCTGCGTGTTGGGGAGCGGATATAGGTTGCCGTTGGGCGCCAGCATCTTCGAGCCGTCGGGGCTTATCGCCGGAAACTGCGCTCCGTCGGTCATGAACGTCTCGGTCGCGCCCGTCGGGGTCAAATCGTACGCAGAGCTGAGCGCGCTGTTGTCGCCGCGTTGCGCGACGAGCCGCGAGCCGTCCGCCGACACGGAGTGGCAAACACGGCATTGCGTGCCGTCGCCGGTCGCCCCCGCGGTGAGCTGCGGACCCGCGTCCCCTGCGTGAATCGAGAGGACGGCGCCGCCGAACTTGCCGTCTCCGCCGACCGCGCCCGTGTAGTTCTTCGCGAGCTGCGTGCCGTACGAGTTGTAATAAATGATCCCCGAGAGGCGCGCCGGCGCGATGGTCCACGTCTGCTGAATGGGTCCGTAGCCCTGGCCGTTTTTGGAAATGGTGAGCGATACGGTCAGCTTGTCTGCGCCGCCCGCCGTGTCGGTCGCGGCTCGCCAGATGTTCTGCGGGATGGGGTGACGGATGAAAGGCTTGCCCGTCTGCGTCAGGATCGCCGGTCGCGTGAACGTGCCAATCCAATGGAACGATCCCGTGGTCGTCGACAGCTCGATCTTGATCGCGTCGGCGTCGCCGGTCGCCCATCTCCACATCAGGTTCGGCGCGAGGAGGCGGCGCGGAAACACGGTCGCGTCGTACGGATAGACGAGCTTCAGGCCCTCGGCTTGGCCATCGCTGCTCGGGTTGTCGAGCGCCATCAAGGTCGCGGTGTCCGTCACGCCCGCACCGAGGCCATCGCCGCCGACGCCGCCGACGCCTCCTCCCGCAGTCAGGTCGCCCACGACCGAGGGGACCTGCGCGACCTGATCCGGATTCGAAGGGTCGTAGCCGTTTTGGCTGCCGTCGAGCTTCACCAGGATCGAGCGGTCGACGGTCTGCTGATTCAGGCCCGCGACGATCTTCACGACGCCGCCCGTCGTCCCGGTCGGTGTGAAGACCGTGGTGCTGCCAGGTCCGGGCTGGACCTTGCCGATGTTGCCCTGGTCCACGTTCCACGCAGCGTTGGCAGGTTGTCCGTCGAGCGTGGCCGTATAGGTCAGCGTCGGCGACGACTGGCCGATCGGAACGGTGAGCGTCTGCATCGCGCTCGGCTGCACGTCGAGGACGCCGGTTTGGCCGCCTCCGGTGTTCGAAGAGGTCGTAAACCCGGCGCCTGTGCCCGCGCCACCCGAGGCCGACGTGGTCGTGTCTCCGCCCGCGGCGCCCGTGCCTCCGCCGCCGCTGCCGCTCTTCGTCGACGCGCTCGAGCCGCTCGACCCGTCGTCGCACGCAGCGATCGATCCACTCAGGAGCAACGCACCGGCGAGGAGCGTCGGCCAGTAAGAACGCGCAAGTCCAGCCATGCTTCAAGAGTAGAAAGCGCGCGGCGAGCGAGCAATGTGGTTTCTCGCGCACACCGATGCGGAGAGGCCCCAGGGCGATCGAAGCTCAGAGCGACTCGAGATAGGCGCGGAGCGCACCTCGGTCGTCCGGCGACAGCTCGAACGCGCGGCCCATGTGGTTCTTCGAGTCGCTGAGGAGGGCGTCGAGCGACGGGTAGCGACCGTCGTGGAAATACGGCGCGCTCGCGGCGACGGACTGGAGCGAGGGCGTGTCGTACGAGATGCCGCCAGATAGATCGAGCAGGTGTCCCCGGCCGTCGGCTGCGCCGCCCGGGTGACACGATGCGCACTCCATTCGGGGCAGGGAGAAGATCTGTTGGCCCCGCGCAACGGCGGCGGAGATGGGGCGGATCGCAACGGGCGTTTGGAGCGACTCGACGTAGGTCGCGAGCGCTGCGAGATCTGTTTTGTTCAACCCCCGGCCACCGAGTCGCGAGGTCGTGTCGCCCACGTACTCGTTCAGGGTGTGCTTGTCGCGCGTCCAACCGTACGGCTCCGAGCCCCGGATGCGCCCGGCGAGCATCGGTGTCTGGCGTGGCCCCTCTGGAGTGCGCCACGTGAGGCCATCGTCGAGGCCGTCTGGGTGGCAACTCGCGCAGGTGAGCCCGTCGCTCGTGATTTGCAAATCGTCCGTTGCGTGGAAGAGCTGTCGACCCCGGTCCCAGGCTGCCGAAGGGGCGCTCGGTGGAAGGTCGATGACTCGGGGAGACGCGTCGCCTGAGAGTTGCACGGTGACGACGCTGGCGGCCAGCTCGGAATAGACGATCAGCTCTTTGGACGCCTCGTCGACGGCGAGCCCCGTCGGCCCTTCCGGGACGTCGAGGCGGCGTCGCACGGCGCGCATCGGATCGGGGACGCGCGCGTCGAGCTCGAGGACTTGGTCGATACCCATACACGCGACGAAGAGCCTAGAGCTCGAAGGGCGCACGACGGCTGCTCTCGGCAACAAGCACTCTCGGGTCAGCTCGACGCGCGAGGTGTCGAGGACGAAGGTCGAGAGCGTACGGTTCGAGGGCCCGTCGATGACCGCGACGATGGGTGTCTGTTTGGGCACGGCGCCGGATGGGTCTCCATAATAGGTGACGCTCGGCCGCTCCGCGTCGCCGGGGTCCACGCTGGTGTGTGGAGCGAAGATGCGCTCGCGCGGAGGACCACTCTTGGGCTCGATGATCACGCTGGCCAGCGCGAAGCCCTGCGATGCGCTGCGCCTCG
>Ga0164241_10001934_pt1 | contig 23777 bp, 22 predicted proteins | sample OricomyardsoilBY_FD_108780 | JGI IMG/M metagenome (GOLD analysis project Ga0164241, IMG submission 108780) | Backyard soil microbial communities from Emeryville, California, USA - Original compost - Back yard soil (BY) | ecosystem: Environmental > Terrestrial > Soil > Unclassified | place: USA... | reverse complement strand
GTCATCGAAGTCCAGATCACTGTCGTAGACAACCGGAACTGGCCGGTGGCCCACCGGTCCCAGGTACCCGGCCGCGGTGGCCGGGGCCACTCCGACGGACGCGATGCTCAGCGCTGCCCCGGCTACCATCGCGGCAACACTCTTCAGGAACCGCGACGTCCGTGCGCCGGCGCTGATTCGGGTGGCTCGTTTCATCCACAACTCCAAGTCGAACCGATCGTGGCGCCGAGTCTCCCCGACGCCACTTTCAGAACGCTTTCAAAACGGCCGAGCCTTCGACACCGGACCTTTGGTGACTGCGACCTGGGCATCTGGTGTGACGGCTTGTCGACGACCTCGGGCGAGCTCTGGATCGGGCCGAGCTGTACGCCGCGCTTCGATTGTTTGCGATTATTAGCCTGACCTGCAGGGCAACCGGACGCAGCCCGGAGTGCGGGTTCGAGGAAAGCGGTGATCCGCTGTTCCCACTCGCGCGGATGGGTTCGCAGAGCATCGGTGTGTCCCGTGCCGGGGCTGATCCACAAGTCGACGCTGCCGGCGGCAGCGGACTGGATGTAGCGGCCTGCAGTCACTTCGTCGGCACGGTCACCGGCAGCGATGAGCAGCACCTTTCGTGGCGCGGTTGCAGCGACCGCATCGCGCAACGCCGATGGTTGGCGTGCGGCCGTGAGTAGGTCGGTGATGCCGTAGGTCAGCCGGTCCAGACCTTCCTGGAGGGTGCCGCGCCAACCGAATTCGTCGGACAGCCAGGCACGGTCGGCAGCCGTTCGATGGGTCGCGCCCTCAGCGACGACGGCACGGATCCTTCGGTCACCTGCTGCCGCGCCGATCGCTTCCTCGCCACCCATCGACAACCCGACTGCCGCGATCAGTTCGTCGTCCACGTCCGGCCGGGTCTGAAGGAACGACACGCCTGCGCGGACGTCTTCGTCGCCGTACCAGCCGAAGTCCATGGCGCGTCCGTCGCTGCGGCCGTGACCGCGCGCGTCGAAGAGGAGAACGCCGTAGCCGTGCTGTGCCAACACGGCGGCATGGTCGAGCACACTGGAGCGCGTCGAGCCGGCCCCATGGAGCAGGACAACGGCCGCGCGGTTTCGGGACGGGACGTACCAGCCGGAGAGGGCAACCTCGTCGGTCGTGGGGAAAGTGACGTCGGCAAAGGTCAGGCCGGAATCTGCTGGCGTGGTCGAGCCGAGGGGTGTCGGAGGCACGTTGGTAGCCGCAACCGCCTGACCGATCGACAGCGCTGCGGTGGCCATTGCAGCGAGAAGGACGGGCACCAGCAGGACGCGGCGCCAGGTCCGGGCGACACGCACGAGAGTCGCGCCGCCGACAGCGAGCAGGACCAGACCGGCTGTCAGGACTGCGAGGCCCGTGACTGTGACGAGATCGAAGCCTGCCTTCGTCAGGTAGGGCGGGCCGAGGCCGATCCCTAGTCCGAGCGCGAGACATCCGGCACCGAACAGCAGGCTCGCTTGGACGATCGACGGACGGGAACCGACTCCCTTCATAGTGCGTCACCTCCGCCGTCGACCCCTCGTGACCAGACTCTGTCCCGGGGCACTCAGGACCCAGGGCCGGAGGTCCTGATACGGCGGGGACAGGGTTGACGCCCACCGGGATTCACGAGGGCGGGCTCAGGGCGGGCGCGGGCCCATCGACCCTGCCGCCGAGGCAGGGGGACACGGGAAGTGTGGAGTCGAGGGAAAGGAAAGGGTGCCCCATGACACGAACGCCTCGAAGGAGCCTGCTATGAAGCGACTACGGGCAACGCTGCTGGGTGTTGGCGCCGTCGTCGGTGTCGCCGTTGGGTGGGGCCTGTGCGGCAAGTACGGCGGCCGAGCAGGTGACATCAGGTCGTTCGCGATGTTCGGCGAGACCAAGACCATGGTTCAGTCCGAGCATCTGACGAGCGCCGATGCCACGGCGGTCTTCGGCGCGGCGACTCTCGACCTGCGAGAGGCGCAGGTCGATGAGGAAGCGAAGGTCGACTGCTTTGCACTGTTCGGTGGTGTCGAGGTTCTCGTGCCCAAGCGACGCTGACGGAGTTCTCCGAACGGAGGTCGCCGAACGAACCGAGATCTTCGGTGCGATCGCTCACCGGTCCAGTGAGTACCGCAAGTCCGGTTTCCTCGACGGCGGGCGGTTCGAGGGCGGCGGACGCAAGATCACCCAGTTCGTCCGGACGCCTGCCGGTTGGAGGATGAGTTCGCTGGCGTGGGAGACGTTCAGGACCTCCCCGGCGCACGCCTGCCGAGCGGTCCGGGAGCGGGTCGCCAGGGCTGGTCTACTGCCACGGGGACGTTGGCAGCGACTAGTTGATCACCAGCTTGCTGGTCTTGCTGGTCGCGAACCGTCCCATGGTGCCGCAGAACCGCACCGTGTAGCGGAAGGGGTAGGTGCTGGGCTTGGTGTAGGTGTGTGACTCGGTCACGTACGTCTCGCGGTTGGTGGTCTGCTTCTTGGACGCCTCGCAGGTCACCGCACCGCCGTCCGAACCGCCCTGGCCGCCGTCGCCCCAGGTGTACTGCGTGCCGCCGGACAGGTTGAGGAACGAGGTGTCCGCGGGCAGGTCCTGACCGTCCGGAGTCGTCGGCCGGAGGACGGTACCCGACACCGTCACCTTCATGGTGACGGTCCGGCCGCTGACGACGGGCTTCAACGCGATGTCGACAGCAAGCGGCGTCTGGGCGGGCCGGGTCGGTGTTGCCCCGGCCTCGGTCGTCGTTCCGGCCCCGGTCGTCTTCCCGGGGGCGGTGCCGGGCGTCTTCTCCGCGATGTCAGCGGTCCTGGTGTCAGCCGGCGTCGTGGTCGACGTCGCCGACTTGTCCGAGCCGCACGCCGCGAGGGCGAGCGTACAGACCGCCACCAGGGTGGCGACCCTGCTCATTGTTGACCGCATTTGTTGGTTCCCTTCTCGGATTGACCCTGGACCATGTCGTCCAGCTCGGTCAGGCATGTGATGGAGCGGTGGTTTCGACCTCCCGTGTCATGCCGGCGCCTACTTCGCGGCGCCGGTGACGAGCTTGTCGAACTCGCGATCCGGCAGCGTCGCGTTGAGCTCCAGGAGCTTGTCGGCCATCCAGCCCACCGCGTAGCGCGTCTCGGGCTTGTCGGCTTCGACAGCCTCGCGGATGGTGGTGGCGACGATGCCGGGGGCGCTGCCCTGGCTGTTCTCGCCGAGCTGTTCCTCGGCGCGCTGGGCCAAGGCTTCGGCCATCTCGCCGTACGCCGTTGTCCCGGAGATCTCGCGGAGCTGCTGCGCCGTGTGGTCCTCGAACCCGGTCTTGATGATGCCGGGCTGGATGATCACGACATCGATGCCGAACGGCTCGACCTCCATGCGCAGGCTGTCGGAGTACGCCTCCAGCGCGTGCTTGGTCGCGTAGTACCAGCAGCCCAGCGGGAGCGCGATCTCTCCTCCGATGGAGGAGACGTTGACGATCGTGCCGGACTTTCGCTCACGCATGGAGGGCAGCACGAGCTGCGTCAGCCGGGCCGGAGCGAAGACGTTCACCTCGAACTGGTCGCGCGCCAGGTCGAGGGGGATGTCCTCGGCCGCACCGTGCAGGACGGTGCCGGCGTTGTTGACCAGAACATCGATGCGGCCCTGCTCGTCGATGATGGTGCTGGTGACCCGTTCCAGGTCCTCGGGCCGCCGTGCGTCCATGGCCAGGACGTGTCCGCCGGCGTCGCGGATGTCGTCCATCTTGTGCACGCCCCGCGCGGCGCCGTACACGATGTGGCCGGCGCTGAGGAACTCGAGTGAGGTGGCCTTGCCGATGCCGGCGGAGGCACCTGTGACGAGTACGACCTTTGCCATGGTTCATCTCCTCTTCGATCGAGGAGAAGGCTAGAGTCAGGTTTTGTTCTCGAACAACTGAGAAAGCTCATCTGCGCAGGTAGATGGTCAGATATTGGCGCAATGACCCTGCAACTGATTGCAACACACCTGCAGACAACCGGGAGAGGCCAGATGCCAGGAGACCGGCTGACGGCCGAGCATCGTCGCCGCATCGCCGAAGGATTGGCGGCTGGGATGACCTACGCGGAGATCGCCCGCAGGCTCGGGCGGCCCAGGTCGACTGTCACCCGCGAGATCGCCAGGAACGGCGGCCCGCACGGCTATCGGGCGACCGGCGCGCAGCATGCGACGAACTGGCGGGCCCGGCGCCGCAAGCGCGCTCCGTACGCCGCGGCTCCTGCCGGCGTCCAGGATCGTGGCGCCCCCACGGTCCGGGAGTTCGAAGAGCAGTTCGTCGTCATGATGAGCGAGACCGGGATGGCGCCCATGACGGCCCGGGTTTTCGCCGCATTGTTCGTCAGTGAGCGGGGAAACCTGACAGCCGCGGAGCTGATTCAGCATCTCCGTGTCAGTCCGGCGACGATCTCCCACGCCGTCCGGTGGCTCGAGCAGCGAGAACTGGTCAGCCGGGAGCGTGAGGCTCGCCGGGTGCGGTACATCGTCGACGTCGAGGTCTGGTACCGCGCTTGGGTCGCCAGTGCCCGGTCGATGGTGAAGTGGGCCGACACCACCCGGCAGGGCGCCGAGATCTTCGGCATCGACACACCCACCGGCGACCGGCTGCAGATCACCAGCCAGTTCTTCGAACTCCTCGGCCACGACATGACCGAGGCGGCCGAGCACTGGCGCCAGGCCCTCTCCATGCAACCCCGGCGCTGAAGGATCCGCGGCAACCTGCTCGCGATCGTGACCGCCACCTGCCACCCAAATGGGATGTGGCGAAGGTGCGCTTGCACCACACGAAGCAAGGCATTGCTCAGGGCTGTGCAATCGACGCCACCGCACCGCTCGAAACTGTCCCTGACGAAATCCTTAACCCTGGGTTTTGCAGTAACGATGTGATCGCCGGGGTCAACACGCGATGTCGGATCTGGCGTTGTTGCGGGACCAGCCGGAGTTGTTCGGTGCGGTCGCCTCGACTGCCACGGCGTGGCGGGTCTTGGACAGTGTCGATGAGGCCGTCTTGCGCCTGCCTCGCCACCATCGGCCCTCAGTCGGAATCTCTTGGTGGTCGGACAGGAAAGTTGTCTGTCGCCGGTGCGCGCGGTCACTTGATGCCCGCCAGGCGGACACCGTTGACGATGTAGCGCTGGAAGATGAGCACGAGCAGGATTGTCGGCAGCGCTGCCAGCGTCGATCCGGCCATGAGCATGCCCCACTCGTTGCCGCGCGCCGACCGGAACGTGGCGAGGTACTGCATGATCTGGGTCAGGTCGGGGTTCGACACGACCAGCACCGGCCACACGTACGAGTTCCAGTACCCGAGGAACGAGGCGATGCCGACGACGACGAAAGGCCCGAGCGACTGCGGCACGAAGATCTGCAGGAAGATCTGCCAGCGGGTCGCGCCGTCGATGAGCGCGGCCTCCTCCACCGCGGCCGGCATGTTGAGATAGAACTGCCGCAGGAAGAACATCTGGGCGCTCGCCGCGACGCCGGGGATGATGAGGACCGCGAGGGTGTCGAGCATGCCGAGCTTGCTCACGACGACGAACGACGTCAGCAGGATCGCCATCGCGGGAACGAACATCGGCGTGATGCAGACAAGCCACCACAGCTGCTTTCCGGCGAACTCGAGGCGGGCGAACGCGTAGGCCGCCATGGAGTTCACCGCGAGGCTCGCGACGGTGAAGATGACGGCTCCGGCGAAGGTGATGACCATGGCACGGACGAAGGCCGGGTCCGCGAGGATCAGGCGGTAGTTGTCGAGCTGCCACACGTCGGGGAAGAACTGGAACGGGGTACGCAGTACCTCGGTCTGGCTCTTGAAGCCGGAGATCGCCATCCACGCGAGCGGAAAGAGCGCGGTCACGGCGATGCCGGCGACGAGCAGGTAGGTCAGGAGCCGGCGCGGGGCGTACCACGAGCGGTTCATCGGAGATCCTTTCGGTGACGCCGCCTCAGGCGTCCGACGACTTCTCGGAGCTGACGACCCGGAAGATGACGATCGAGATGGTGCCGATGACGAGGAAGAGAAGCAGCGCCGCCGTCAGCGAATAGCTCGTCGCGTACGGCGTGGCGTCGCGGAAGCTGTTGAAGATGTAGAGGTTCGGCGTGTTCGTCGCGTTGACGGGGCCACCGTTCGTCATGACGAGCGGAAGCTGGAACTCCTGGATCGTCAACGTCAGGCCGGAGACGAGCAGGAAGAGGATGACGTTGCGCAGCGACGGGATGGTGATGTAGCGGGTGCGCTGCCAGAAGTTCGCGCCGTCGAGCTTGGCCGACTCGAAGTAGCTGTCGGGGATGTCGAGGATGCCCGCGAGCATGATCAGGGTCGACACGCCGAAGCCGAGCCAGATGGCGGGGATCGCCACGGCCGGCAGGGCAGTCGTCGCCGTGTTGAGCCACGCGACCGGGCCGTGTCCGAACAGCCCGATGAACCAGTTCGCGAAGCCCTCGTCCTGGTAGATGAAGACGAAGATGATCGCCGCGACGACGCTCGAGACGACGGCCGGCACGTAGACGGTCGTCTTCATGAACGCCGCCACACGCTTCGACAGCGTCGCGAGGAAGCTCGCGAGGAGCAAGGCGAGAACGAGGACCGTCGGCACGACCATCAGGGCGAGTTTGAGGCCGACCAGGAGCGACTCGTAGAACTCCGGGTCGGTGAGGACGAACTTGTAGAAGTCGAACCCGACGAACTCGGCGTCCTTGTAGAAGCTCATCTCGAAGAAGCTGAGGTAGAACGCATAGACAAGCGGCCAGATGACGAAGATGCCGAGCAGCACGACCATCGGCGTGATCATGAGATACGCGGTGAGGTGCGCGCGCAGGTGCCGCGGAACCTGTCCGGCGACCTTCGCGTCGCGCCGACGTCGTCGGCGCGACGGGCCGTTCGGGCCGGTCACCTGGGTGACCGGGCCCGTCGGCTGCGTTGAGGTGTCGAGCATTTGTCGGTCAGCCCTTCGGTGCGGTGCCCTTGAGGCGCTGCTGCTTGATGACGCGGTCGATCGCGTCGCTCGCCTTCTGCGTCGCGCCCGGGACGTCGGCCTTGCCCTTCATGACGGACTCGATCGCCGTTGCGAAGGCCAGCGAGACGTCGAACGGGTACGCCGGCTCGGCCTTGCCGGTCGCGACGACCTTGTCGGTGATGATCTTCATGAACGGGTCGGACGTTGCAGCCGGGTCACTGCCGAGCGCCTGGTCCACGGAGGTGCGGACGGTGTACTTCGAGAAGCCACTCTGCCGGAAGAAGTCGGCCATGATCGCCGGGTCACCTGCGAGCAGATAATCGATGAACTTCGCCGCCGCCTCCTTGTGCTTCGACTTGGCGTCGACCGTGAGCGTCCAGCCGCCGAGCGTCGCGGTGGGCTTGGTGGCATCGCCGTCGACGGACGGGAACGGAGCGACCGCGGTGTTCTTGATCATCGCCGGAAACGTCTGCTTGAGCTGGCCGACCGCCCACGAGCCGTTCGCCATCATCGCGACCTGGCCCTGGCCGTACGGCGTCGCGTCGGGGTAGCCGACCTTCGGCTGCTGCGGCATCCAGCCCTTCTGGAAGAGCGTCTGGTACAGCTCGAAGAGCTTCGTGTAGCACGAGTCCTTCGCGTTGGCGGCAGACCAGTCGTCGTTGATCGGCAGGTGACCACACGCGTTGTACTGCAGGCCCCAGCTCGACCAGCCGATGTCGGGCGCGACGGAGGCGATCGTCATACCCTTGACTTTGCCCTTCGTCAGCTTCTCGGCCCACGTCAGCAGTTCGTCCCAGGTCTTGGGTGGCGCACTCGGGTCGAGACCGGCGGCCTTGACGAGGTCGGTGCGGTAGTACAGCACGGTCGACGGCTCGACGAGCATCGGGTACGCGTAGTGCTTCCCGCCGACCTGGACGAATCCGGCAACGTTGGACTTGATGTCGCTCCACGCCTTGTCCGGCAGCATCCCGTCGAGCTCCGCGAACTGGCCGTTCGCGACGCCCGCGGGGATGCCGCCGTAGTTCGTCGTCGCGACATCCGGTTGCGTACCGGCGGCCTGCGCGGCTTTGAGCTTCTGCTGCCACGTGTCACCGGGCACGACCTGGTACTTGACCTTCACGTCGGTCTGCGAGGCGTTGAACTTGTCGACGTACGTCTTGAACCATTTCTGCTGGTACGGCTCGAACTGCGACTGCCAGAAAGTGATCTCGGCCGGTCCGCCGTTGCCCCCGGAGCTCCCCGAGCTGGCGGAGTTCGAGCTGCAGCCCGCGAGGACGAGCAAAGCGGCCGCGGCTGTTGCTGCGACGATCCTGAGTCTCCGTTGACGCATGTCGATGCTCCCTTGTGATCTGCGCTGGATGGTGCTGGGTGTCGGTGGTTGCGTCACGGCGTCTTGACGAGGTCGGCGCGGTACCAGAACACGTTGTAGGGATCCCACTGGGAGATCGTGAAGTAGATCGTCCGTCCGCCATTGGCGACGTACCTGGGGTGCAGGTACGGCGAGTAGACGCCCGGCAGGTCTTCTTGTGTGACGAGCGGTTTGGGATCGCCCCAGGGCCCCCACGGCGAGATACCTTCGCGGATGGTGGAACCCACGCCTGACCCGTCCGTGGCGGTCATGATCCAGCGTTCGAGATACGCGTTCCACACCACCGACAGCTCACCGACGGTTCCGGCCACGATCTGGGTGGCCGCCCCCGGGTCTCTGCCCCACGTCGGCTCGCCGCCGCGGACACCGGTGACGTACTCATAGGCGTCCTGGTGCTCGACGTCGGCCTCGGCGACCCGCATCAGGGCGACGCCCCCGAACCGGCCGTGCGTGACGCCCCAGAAGTAGAGCTTTCCGTCGAGGCCGGCAACGCTGACCTGGACGAAGTTGCTCTCACCGCCCCAGCGGGGAGACTCGAGCGGTGTCCAGTTCTGGCCGCCGTCAGTCGACTTCGCCAGGCCGGCGTAGTTTGCCTCCCACTCGCCCGGCTCGCCCCAGTGGCGCACCGACATGTACGCGAGATACATGGCGCCGTCGGCGGCGAAGCCGTACGTCGGGATGATCGTCATCTCGTCGTTGTCGATCTTCTTCCCGGGGATCAGCGCCTTGGCCCAGCCGTTCTCATCGGTGACGTAGGCGCCGAAGGTGACGCCGTCGGTAGGGTCGATGTCGGTCGTCCATGCCATCGTGTTCGACCGCCACTCGGTGCCGCCGCCACCGGTATGACCCTCGTTCCGCTGTCCGAAGGTGTCGCCGAAGACGAACCAGGTCCGGCCGCCGGCGTCGAACATCGAGCCGAGGTCCTGGCCCACGACCTCGACCGCACCGGTGTGGTTGATCGAGTCATGGCCGGTCAGTTGCGCCACCTTCGTGACGTTGTCGACCCGGTCGAGGCGGAACGGCGTGTCCGGGCCGGTGCCGGGCGGCGGGGCCGGACCCGGCGCTACGGCGCAGGATGCGGTGGTCGACAAGGCCAGGCAGGCCAGCCCGATCACGACGCCGGCGGTGACCACGGGCCCGGGTCGACAGGACGGAGGGAGTCGGGACGGCATACCTACACCGCCTTGTCCCCGCAGGGGTTCACAACGCTGCTCACGCGACGGAGTGTGGCAGAAATCGATTTCCCAGACAATGGTCCAGAGATCGGTTATCGAGAAGTTGCAGAGAGCAACCTGGGTGAGTTGGATGTTTATCGGTATACGACTGGCGTCAGAATTGGGTCGTGACCGCGATCATCCGCCTGGTGCACGGCCGGGCAAGCCGCATGCCGGCGGAGTGCCACGCGCTCCACTCCCACCTGCAGGAGATTCTTGCGGAACCTCAGGACCTCATCGCCTTGCCCCGTTGACCACCAGCGTGGCCATCCGTCCGACTCCCTGGTCACTGTGGTGCCAGATCCGGGAAGCCGTTCCACCAACATGGAGAAGAGGACACAGTGATGCTCGATCCCGTCGTCGGCAAAGGTCAGCTGACCGAGACCGACCGCTTCATCTTCGAGTCATGGGGCTACTTCATGATTCCCAACGTCTTGACGAAGGACGAGGCCGCCGAGGCTTACGATGTTTCGCAGCGTCTGCACAAGAGCCGCGACCGCGAGTTCGGGCAGATCGGCCGGACCTACGAGAGCGAGCCGGTTCTCGAGCGGCTGATAGATCATCCTGACGTCCTTCCGAAGGTGCAGGGGCTGCTCGGTGACCGATTCGTGTTGCAGGCCGGCTGGAACACCATGCAGCCGGCGCACGCGGGGAACGGCCGTTGGCACCAGGACGGATCGTCCGCCTTCGACTTCAAGGACCTGGGATACCCGGTTCCCTTGCTTCAGCTCCGCGTGTCGTATCTGCTCACCGATCAGACTGTGCCCGGCATGGGCAACATGGAGCTGATTCCCGGCAGTCACCGCTCGCGGGTCGGTCTACCTGATGTGGTCCGTGAGAACAATGACGACATCGCGATCGGCCATGTCGTGTGCGCCGAGGCCGGGGCTGCTCTGGTGTTCCACAACGGCGTCTGGCATCGAACCTTCCGCCACGACGGCGACAACGACCGCTTCACAACGCACTACGTCTACAGCCCACCGTGGGTTCGCCCGGCCGACCGCCTCAGCAACGACCCCGAGTTCCTTGAGCGCACCACGCCCCTGAGACGCGCACTGATGGGGGAGTTCGCAAGGCCGGACGCCCCGTTCGGCGCCAACTACGATCCGCTGCCGATCTGACGTACGAACTCGCTACCCCGCGGCACCGGCCCTCGTTGAACCCGGAGGCCGGTGCTTCGCGGGCACCTCCAGCGGCAGACCGACACTCGGTCAGCCGATCGGTGGTGCGAGGTATTCCAGCGCATAACCGTCGCCGGCGGTCGTGACACGAGCGATGCCGGGCGAGTCGAGGTGGGCGCCGGCTACGAAGTGGTGTGGCTGGGTCAATTGTTCGAGGAGGCTCAATCGCGCGGCGCGGGCCTGGGACTGGTTGCCGTCGAGTTCCCAGGACACGTTCGGCTGATCGAACTGGAGCGTGGGAACGTGAACGGTGTCGCCCCAGATCAGGAGGTGGCCGGAGCCGCTCCTGACGTCGTAGACGGTGTGACCGGGTGTGTGGCCCGGTGTCGGGATCGCGGTGGTCCAGTCGTTGATCGCGACTTTCTCCGACACGGGTACGACTCGGTCGCGCATCGGCTCAAGCCGCCCCGTGAACACCGAGGTGTCGCCCGCGCCGATCCAGACGCGCTCGAGTCGGGTGAACGCTTCTGAACCGTGCGGTGCGATCAGGCCGCTCACGTGGTCTTCGTGTTTGTGGGTGATGGCCACATCGGTGATGCGCGCGCGGTCGATTCCCGCTTCGTCGAGCGCGTCGTAGATCAAGCCCATGGTGGGGTCGTGCCAGGCGTTGGACGCACCGGTGTCGACGAGAACCGACCGCGTGCCGTCGGTGACGAAGAAGGCGTTGACCGACAGCCGCAGGTTGTCTTCGGCCAGCGGCACGGCAGCCGGCAACTCATCGAGCGTGCGTCCGTCCTCGTCGCGGAGCCGGGTCGGCGGCATGTCGATGTACCCGTCCCGCAACGAGATCACCTGCAGATCGCCGAATTCGAACGTGGCATGGTGCCGGCCAGTCGACGTCAAACGCATGGGACCCTCCGTCGTGTTGTCTGTCTCCGATAGAAGACCCTATCTTCTTTAGGGGAAACCGTAAACTACGGGCAGCGAGGTACCCGGCAATCGAGGAGCACGGTGGTCAAGCAAGACAGAAACGCGGCCGAACCACAGCACGGTGATGACCTGGCCGGCGCGTTCGGCGGTAACGTTCGGCGACTCCGCGAGGAAGCGCGCCTGACGCTGGAGCAGCTGTCCACACAGTCGTCGGTCAGCCGGGCGATGCTGTCCAAGGTGGAACGGGGTGAGAAGAGCCCGACGATCGGCGTCGCGTCCAAGATCGCCCACGCGCTCAATGCGTCACTCTCGGACCTGATCGGTGCGCCGGCTGCTGCCGCGTCTGGTGTGGCCATCGTCATGCGCAGGAACGATCGCGCCGTTTTCCGTGACCCGGAAACCGGCTTCGAGCGGCACATGGTGTCCGCTGCCCCGGGCGCGGGAGGAGCTGAGATGGTCGTCCACTACCTCCCCGCGCAGGTCTCTACCGGCCTGCTGCCCGCGTATCCGCCGGGCACGGAGAAACAACTCGTGGTGCTCGAAGGCACCCTCACCGTCGCGATCGGCGGGATCAGCGAGACCCTGAACACAGGCGACTCCCTGTTCTTCCGGGCCGACGCCGACCACGGCTTCGCCAACCGAACGAACGCTCCCTGCGAATACATCATGGTCATCTCGCGCCGAACCTGATCCGACCGCCGCTTGTGGGACGGGGTGCGCTGAGTGGGAGGCGGGTCGTGACCACAAGGTTGTCAGTGGCTGGTGATGACGAGTGTCGGTGGGTCGTGGACGAGGCCGGGAAGTGCGTTCGTCTCGTACGGCTGCCGCAGGCCCGGCCGCCAGGCGAGTAGCCGAGTGCCGGATCCCGCGTCGAGGGCGATCACCAACCAGTCTCCACGGCCGGCGAAGGCCAGCGCGGGTTGCGACTTGGTGGGCAGTTCGATCCCCGGCACGATGCTCAGCCGGCCGGTGTCGAATCGCATGATCGCGATGTCCACGGGCGGGAGCGGATGTCCGTCGTACCGTGAGTCCGTCGATGCTCGTTCGAGCAGGAAGGCGGCCCTCGTGCCGTCAGGGCTGACGACACCGCAGCAGGCGGGGCGTGGAAGGCGGGATCCGAGGGTCTCCCCGCCGGCGATCGATCGGCGGTGGAGCGTGCACGGTGACGCGTCGTCGTCACAACCGCTGGTCCACAGAACCTGGCCTGCGCCGGCCGCGAGCGGCGCCACGTGTTGTTCGAGCTTGGCCTGCAACCGACCGGTGTGTGCATCGACGAGCGCGAGCCAAGTCGGTGAGATTCCCGGATCGGGCTGCAGTTGCCCGACGATCGTGTCGCCCACGATTGCGGATGCAGAGAAGCCGTGCGGCAGCCGCACCCGCTGCCCGCCGGCGACCGGAGCGATCGTCGCGTAGGGGTTGTCGATGTCACTGGCGGACGAAGCGATCCATACCCGATGGCCATCGGTCAGCGGTGACTCGGTGGGACCGAGTGGGCGGATGACACTCGCCCGGTGATCGAAGCTGATGCGCACCATGGCCGAGGGAGCCGTCTCGTTGCACGACCCGGTTGTCGCGTACGCCGTGACCGGATCACCGGCCAGCACAGCGGCGTACTCGCCCGGACGGACGACCGCGTCAGGGAAGGTCGTCGCGCGGCCGCTGTCGAACTCGACGAGTCGCAGCTGGTCGCCGCCGAGCAGGACCTGGAGTCCGGTGCGTTCCCCGGGTGGCACACTCGCCACGATCGGCAGGAGCGTGTCCGCTCCGCAGGCGCCGGGCGCCGTCGGCCCGTGCCCCGTCCGCCCGTCCGGGATCGTGCTGATCAGATCGGACAGAGTAGGACTCGGCACGGCCTGACGGTGCGAACGATCCGTCGACGCGTGCAGGACGATGAGGGTCAGCACCACCAGGACCAGAAGCCATCCGGCCCACCGGCGACTACGTCCCGAAGGCTTCCCGACTTCGAGGACCTCGTCCTGATCGTGCTCCACACCACCATGAAACACCGCTCATCGTCGCTGCGGCGGCAGTGCCGATGCTGACCCGCTTATGTCGGTGGGACGGGCGGGAGGAATGCGGCGACGGTTGGCGTGGCGCCGTCCTCACCCCATACGAGCCTCGCGGCGTACATGACGCGCCTCTTGTTCGGGTCGGTCACCACGCCGTCGTACTGGCACGGCTGGTCATCTGGTGTGCACACCCAACCGTGGAGGTAGATCAGGTCCGGGCCGCTACCACCGGTCACGACGTCGGCTCCGCCGGGGCCGCACAGGCCGGTGCCGGCCTGATCCAGCAGCACATGCTCTTGCTTGTCCGAGAACGACCATGGATCGTTCGACCGCCGCCACACGGTCGAGTACCGGCACTGGTCGTACCAATTCGCCGATGCCAGTAGGACGTATTGGTCGCCGCGCCTGACCATCACCGGGTTCTCGATGCTGTCCGCGTGCCGCACCAGTTCGTGGCTGAGCTCGCCCCGGCTGTGGAGGCCGTCTGCCGACAGCGGGACCATCCGGATGGTGCCGGGCGTCTTCTGCGTCTTGTACAGCAGGTAGCGCCGACCATCGGAGTCCTGGAAAGGATTCGGGTCGATCACCCCGGCGGTCGGATCGGGTCGATCCGCGACCGGGTCCTCGCCGCCGAGGATCGGGCAGATCAGTGGAGTGTCGGTCGGGGTGTAGGGGCCGCCGGGATCGTCGGCGACTGCCGTCCCGATGCACCGTTGTCCGGCGAAGCCCTTCGCCGGCGCCGCGTAGTACAACACCCAGCCGGCCGAGGTCTGCCAGGCATCCGGAGCCCAGACCGCGCCCGTGCCGGTCGCCCAGGCTCCCCAACGGCTCAGTGCGTTCGGTTGGGCGGTCCACGGCCCGCTGGGTGTGCGGGATCGTGCGACCTCGGCCAGAGGACCGCCGGTCATGAAGGCGTAGTAGTGGCTACCTACTCGCAACAGACCTGGATCGGCCGCACTCGGACCGTAGACCGGCGCTGGCACCGGCTGTCGAGTTGCTGCCGCACCGGACCCGACGGTCCACAGCAATGCAACCGCGCACGCGGCCAACACAACGACCAACCGTGTACCCGTTCGACCGCTCACGCCACGCCTCCTCGGACTCGCCGCGACCTGCCGTCACCACGCCCGGCCGGACGGTCTACCGCGAATGAGGGCCCAACGGTATCCGCAAATTTACAACGCTGTAAACCCAAGTATGTAGGTCGACTGACAGTCCTTGTGGCTGGTTCCGCGCCGGTCCGGTTCGGTGGTCCGCCTGGTCCGTGTGTCAGTGAATTCGGCGAAGGATTTCGTCGACGACAATTTCGACCGATGCGGTGGCATCGATTGCACAGCCCTGAGCAATGCCTTGCTTCGTGTGGTGTAGACGCATGATGATTTCTCGTTCCTCCGGCCGTCCGCCCCAGTCGCTGGGATCAACGAGTACGCGCTCGTCAATCCGGCGCATCACGGTGTCGAGGTCGTCGACCTCAAGGACAAAAACACCGTCAAGAAGGTCGATGAACTCGGAGGAATTCCTGCAGCCTCCGCAGAAGAACGTTGCCGCCTCGTCCTGGCCGGCGATCAAGGCCTTGACCTTCGCTACATCCCACTTGGGTGGCAGGTGGCTGTCAGTTGCAGGGTTGCTGGTGGCTTCATCTGGCTCGGGGGCGCTGCGGAGTTCCCTGTCGCCATGAATAGCCTGATAGCCCCGCCGCAGCAATTCATCGCAAACCGTGGTCTTGCCGGTGCCGGAACCGCCGTCAATCAGATAGTTTCTAACGCCCATCGGTCACCACCAGCTCGTCGCCGTCCGCGAACCGACAGCGAGTCAAGGTCGGCTCCTGGCCGCCGGTCGACGGCCGGCACTCAGTCGGCCGTGCCCCGATCACCTGTCTGCCCATATCGGCACAGAACCCTATCGATGCAGCTGACTGATCGCACACGAATAAGGTCCGTGATCTGTGGAGACCCGACATCGACCTTGCGACCCTTCCCCGTCGGACGACTCTCTCCAGCGAGCCGTTATCGATCACCTGCGCGCAGGCCGCCATTGGAAGATCGGCTTCGGCTGGCTCGAACTCTGATCCCCAGTCGGACCCGGCTCCTCGAACACCCGAACGTCGCCGAACAGAATCATCGACTCGATGGTCCAAGATCTGGACAGCACGCTGCAGATCGCTGCACCATCCGGCCACCCGGCAACCGCCTGGAACGCCTCACTGAGGAAGCTTCTGTGACCCATGACGGCATTGCGCTGTGCCACTCCATCGTGATCGACGACGTGTGGAGCACGCTGATCGAGGTGTATGCCGACGTACGTGCGGATCAACTTCATCTTCCGCACTACGCGGTCGAGCGCTTCGGGGAACAGCTTGCCCGGCACGCATCCGATCCCGGATGGGAAGTTGTCATCGGCTACGACGCGGCAGAGCCAGTGGGGTTTGTCTACGCGAACACCCTCATGCCCGACGACCGCTGGTGGCGCCGAATGGCCACCGCGCTTCCCGACGACTGCACCGAAACGCCGACCGTGGCGATGAAAGAGATCATGCTGCGCAAGCCGTGGCGGGGTCAGGGGATCGCCCGGCTGATTCATGACGAGCTTCTCCGCGATCGTCCCGAGGCGCAGGTCTCGTTGCTGGTCAACGCGTTGAACGGCGACGGGAAGGTCAAAGCGCTCTACGAATCCTGGGGCTACCAGCCGATCAGTACACAGCAGCCGTCCGTCGACGGCCCGGTCCTCACCGCCATGCTCCGCCGAACTCGCCCCGCATCACGATCAGCAGGTTGAGCCCGTCTGCCAGCCACGCGCGCAGCGATCACCACGTTCGCGTCCTTCGTGCGAAGGCCAGTCGTGTGACGGAAGCGCTGGACGGGGCGTTGTGCAAGTCTTGCAGGATGGTGCAGTTCGATCCCGCGATCCGCGCGTTCTATCAGAACAGGTACGTCGAGGCCATGCGGCTGACGGAATCCGGGCAGGGGCGGCTCGAGTTCGTCCGGACGCAGGAGTTGTTGCGTCGGCACCTGTCACCGGCTTCGGACGTCCTCGACGTCGGTGGCGCGTCGGGTGTGCATGCTGCATGGCTCGCCGGCGACGGGCATCGGGTTGTGCTGGTCGATCCGGTCGAGACACACGTCCGGCAAGCGAGTGCGGTCGGCACCTTCGTCGCGCAGGTGGGCGACGCGCGTGAGCTCCGGCAGCAGGACGAGAGTGTGAACGCCGTCCTGCTGCTGGGCCCGCTGTACCACTTGGTCGACGCTTATGACCGGGCGAAGGCCCTGGCCGAGGCCGTTCGGGTGACCCAGCCCGGGGGCCTCGTCGTTGCCGCTGGCATCAGCCCGTACGCGGGTCTGCTCGAGTTCGGCAGCAACGGCGGTCTGCGCGACACCAATGAGCGGGGGCTGGTGGACTCGATCGTGACGCGTCGGCATCATGACGATCCCCAGGGGTTCACGAACGCGTACTTCCATCACCCTGAGGAGTTGCGGTACGAACTACAGGCAGCTGGTCTCGCCGGCGTCGAGGTCGTCGGTGTCGAGGGACCCGCGGCCGCTATGTTGCACGATGCGGATGCTGAGCAGACCGCGCGGCTGCTTCCGTCCGCGATACGCCTCGCACAGCTTGTCGAGTCCGACCCGCGCATGATGTCCACCAGCCCGCACCTGCTCGCCGTCGGCCACAGATGAGGTGATCAGGCGCGTCGGCGCAGATTGCCGACGATCGCGATCAGGTGCTGGAGGTTGGCGGTCGAGCCGCCACAGTCCGGTGACGGTGCAAGTTGTTCGCGTGAGTTCGTGCGCGGCGCTGCGGTCCTCACCCGTGGGACAGTTGCCCAACGATGACGATCTTCACGTTCCACCTTGCGGAGCTCCGTGCGACGACGACGGCGGGGGCATTGTGGAAGGCGCCGACTGTGCCTTCCACGCCCGGGTTGCGGTACGCCGAGTGCCTAGCGCTGATGCGCCTCGGTGCACCGACCGTCTCGCCGGCCCGGATGCAGCTGCGTCGGATGGCGATGTTCGCGCGGTGGGAGGACGAGGCGGCGGTCACGACGTTCCTGGCGGATCACCCCTTGGGCAGGGAGTTGGCTGCGGGCTGGCACGTGCGCATGCAGTTCCTTCGTCGCTGGTCGCGGCTTGCGGCGCTGCCCGACCTGCCGGCGAGAGCGGGCGAGTGGGACCCTGCCGAGCCCGTCGTGGCGGTCACGCTGGCCCGGATGCGCCTGCTGGAGGTGCCGAGGTTCCTCAAGTGGGGCAAGCCCGTGGAGCGGCTGGTTCGCGACCATCCGGGGACCACGTTGGCGCTGGCCGCGATGCGCCCGCCTCGGACGATCTCGACGTTCTCGGTCTGGCGGTCCGTGCGGCAGATGGAAGAGATGGTGCAAGGTCACAGCACTGTCCCGGAACCCGGCCGTCATGCCGCCGCGATGGCCGAACGCCGGCGCAGGGACTTCCACCACGAGTTCGCGACCCTGCGGTTCCGGCCGCTGTCGGAGCACGGCTCGTGGCAGGGGCGGAGCGGGATCGTTCCCCGGTAGGGCGCCAGGAACCGGGGAGCCGTGCATCCGGAATGAGGCGGGAAGGCCCGCGGGAGGTGGGTGTTGTCGCGCGCACGGTCGGTCCGGTGTAGCGGTGAAATCCGGTGGTCCGGCCTCGCCGGTCCCCTTACGCTTGGATCGAACTGAGCGCCGCCGCGAGATCGCGGCAGGCGCGTTGACGAGTGAGGGGAGCCCGGCCGTGCGTTACTGCATCGCTGTGTGTGTTCCCCGGTCACGGTACGACGTGATCCTGGTGTCTTCGTGTGTCAGGTGCCGACTGCGCGGTCGGCCTCTGTCCGCGACGAACTGACACAGCCTGTCCTGCAGGCGGCTGCATTCCGAGCCGCCGCCGGGGGTGTGGCGCATGGCCTGACCACAGGCCGCTTCGTCCGCGAATCGCGCTGTCCCGATCCGGAACATCCGAAAGGCCATCGGCCCATGCGTTCAAACCTTGATCACCGTCAACAGAACCGCCCACTGTCCGGCCTGCGCAATGTCGGCATTCTCGCCCATGTCGACGCCGGCAAGACCACCGTCACCGAACGGATCCTGTATCTCACCGGCACCACGTACAAGCGCGGTGAGGTCCACGACGGCACGACCGTCACCGACTTCGACTCGCAGGAACGCGATCGCGGGATCACGATCTTCGCCGCGGCCGTCAGTTGCGACTGGGACGGGCACTCGATCAACCTGATCGACACCCCGGGCCACGTCGACTTCTCTGACGAGGTGGAGCGCTCGTTGCGGGTGCTCGACGGTGCCGTCGCACTGTTCGACGCCGTCGCGGGAGTCGAACCGCAGAGCGAGTCGGTCTGGCGCCAGGCCGACCGGCACGGGGTGCCGCGGATCGCGTTCGTCAACAAGATGGACCGCCCCGGCGCCGACCTCGACGTAGCGGTGGCCTCGATCCGCGAGCGGTTGCACGTGACCCCGCTGGTGGTCCACTTGCCGATCGGACAGGAGGCCGAGTTCAGCGGAGTGATCGATCTGATCAGGATGCGCGCGTACGTCTGGAGCGATGGCAGCGACACCTTTGCGGAGGGCCCGGTGCCCGATGCCCTTCTGGAACAGGCGAGGCGACGCCGCCGGCTGCTCGAGGAGACCGTCGCCGAGCTCCACCCGGTCGCGCTGGACGAGTTCTATGCGCGGTCCACGGTCTCGGCAGAGACGCTGGCTGCCGCACTGCGGGACCTGACCCGGTCTGGTATCGGCGTGGTGGTGCTGTGCGGGTCGGCGTACCGCAACCGCGGGATCGAGCCGTTGCTGGACGCCGTCGTCGCCTACCTGCCTTCGCCACAGGACGTGCCGGCGGTGCGCGGCATGGCGGACGGTGCGGAACAGGAGCGGGCCGCCGACCCGATGGCGCCGTTCGCGGCGCTCGTGTTCAAGGTCAGCTCGACCGCCACCGGACGGCTGACGTACCTGCGGGTGTATTCGGGAACGATTCGGAAGGGAGAAACGGTGATGGACGCGGTCGCGGGACGCACTGAGCGGATCAGCCGGATCCTGCGGGTGCAGGCCGACCAGCACGCGGAGGTCCAGCAGGCGTTCGCCGGCGACATCGTCGCGGTCGTCGGGCCGAAGTCCGCACGAAACGGCGCCACCCTGTGCGCGCCGGCAGCACCGTTGGTTCTCGAACCGCCGGCCGTGGCCGACCCGGTCGTTTCGGTGGCAGTCGAGGCCCGCAGGAGCACCGATACCGACCGGCTCGCGTCCGCGCTGACGCGGCTGGTCGATGAGGACCCCTCGCTGACGATCCGGACCGATTCCGAGACCGGTCAGACGCTGTTGTCAGGCATGGGTGAGCTGCACCTCGAGGTCGCGGTGGAGAAGGTACGCCGTGCGCACGGGCTGGAGGTCGCGGTCGGCCGACCGCAGGTGACCTACCGCGAGACAGTCGTACGCGGGGTGTCCGGGCTGGTGTACCGGCATGTCAAGCAGGACGGCGGAGCCGGTCAGTTCGCCCAGATCACCCTCGACGTGGAACCCCTGGAGATAGCTGATGACGACAGCGCGGAGGACTTCGCGTTCCGGTCGGTCGTCGTCGGTGGACGGGTGCCGCAGGAGTATGTCCGCGCGGTCGAAGCAGGCTGCCGGGATGCTCTGGCCCAGGGGCCTCTCGGCGGGCACCCGGTGACCGGCGTACGTGTGACGCTGACGGATGGAGCCACCCATCCGAAGGACTCCTCGGAGATGGCGTTCCGTACGGCCGGCCGGCTGGGGCTCCGGGAAGCGCTGCGTGCGAGTGCGATGGTGCTCCTGGAACCGGTCGCCGAGGTCACGGCGACCGTGCCTGAGGATGCGATCGGCGGCGTGCTCGGCGACCTGGCGGCACGGCGTGGTCAGATTTCGGGTACGACTGCGCGGCCGGGCACGATGGTGATCGTCGCCACGGTCCCGCTGGCCGAGCTGTTCGGTTATGCAACGGAGTTGCGCAGCCGTACCCAGGGCCGGGGAATCTTCACCACCCGAACCACCGGCTACGTCCCGGCACCAGTCGCGAGGTCCGAGGAAACTCCGTCCCGGTAGCCGAGTAGTGCCCCCACAGGCGCGGGCCTGTGGGGGCCTAGGCCTCAGCGGGCTCTGGTGGTGCAGGGGATCGAGAGGCGCTTGAAGGGCCTGGAGCCGAACGACAAACATCGGTGGGGTCGGTGTGGTTGACTCGGCGGATGCGCAGGATGCTCCGCCACCTTTCCGCCGTTCTCATGGGCGCCTTCCTGCTCACAGCATGCGGATCGCAGCCGGCTGATTCGCAGGGTCGCGTCTCGCAGCCTGAAGGGCCGGGTTCCTCCTGCGGTACACCCCTGTCTACGAGTGGGGTCCCTGCTGCTTCCTCGGGCGATCCTTCCGATCCGGCGTCCGCAGTCAAGGTCGTCGGCCTGAGTCGAAACAACCCTCACTGCATCGAGTTCGAGGTCACCAACGCCGGTACGGAACCCGCGATCTTCACGATCACTTTCACGCTGTTGTCGAGGTCCGGCGAGGCGTTGGCGAATCCGAAGCAGGCAGTGCCGGCCGTCGGACCTGGCGAGACCATGAGGCACACGTTCACCGTCGGCGCGATTCGATCGAACGCCGGAGACGTGGTCCGGGCGAAGGTCCTCGAAGTGAGGAGCGTCCCTGCCGCGGAGGCGCCCTCTGCGGGAGGCGCTTGTCCGCCGTCCGGGATCCGGGTGTACGCCGATGACGATGCCGACGCCGCAGCGGGACTCCGCACCTTCGGTCTCCACCTCGAGAACTGCGGCACGCGGCCCGCTCGGCTCAACGGCTACCCGCAGCTTCAGCTCCTCGACGAGAGCCACAAGCCTGTCCACGGTGTGAAGATCCTGCACGACAGCAGCGCCATCACCGTCGGGCCGTCCGGTGCCGAGGGTGTGGCCGAGCCGGTGAGCTTGAAGACCGGCGAGCGCGCCTACGCCGTTCTGGTCTGGCGGAACACGGTCGAGGCAGGCGTCAACGTCAACAGCCCCTACGTCCGAGTGTGGGCCGAGCCCGGCGCCTCCCCGGTCATGCTGACACCAGAGCTCGACCTGGGCACCACGGGCAAGCTCGGCGTCGGGCCCTGGAAGAAGGAGAAGGCGCGCTAGCAATCGGTCATCCTGTCACCGGGTCAGCGCCTTCGGGCTGCGTTCAGTAGGCGTCGGCGGCGTGGGACGACAGGCGCTGGGGTCTCGACGATGTCGCCAGGTTCTGCGGTCGCGGGTTCCAGTGTCTGCGTCGCGACGCGGCGACGCTTGTTGGTGATCAGGAACGACAGCCAGATGCCGGCCGCCCCGGCCAGCATCAGGATCACTCCGACGGCGGGCAGGTCGACGACGTCACTGCGGTCGCGGAGACCGAAGGCCAGAATCGCGCCCGTGGCCATCAGAAAGATCCCGAACCCAATACTCATCACGCGCCTCCCTCGACCGGGCCCTGAGGAGCACCCGGTACCCACCTTCGACCCCCGGACAGGCGACGTACTGCAGTGGTCGGCCGGTCTGATGGAATGGGTGGATGACCACGACAGACTCCCGTCCGACGCTACGGTTCGAGGATCCGGAGAGCCAGGCGCTGTACGGGGCGATCTACGCGGCGGCGCTCGAGAACCTGCTGGGGACCAACACCGTTGCGTTCGGCGACATCCACGCCAGGAGCGGGCTGATGGATCCGGCGGTCGGCATGGTCCGGGCCGGTGGCGGCTACGAGCAGCCGTGGACCCGGGACGCGACGATCAACAGCTGGAACGCGACGAGCCTGCTGGCGCCGGCGCTCGCCGCGAACACGCTGTGGGCGGTGGTCGAGAAGGATGCCGCAGGCAAGCTCAGGGTGCAGCAGGACAGCCAGCAGTGGGATCAGGTGGTGTGGACCGTCGGCGCCTGGCACCACTATCTGGTGACCGGCGACCGGGACTTCTTGCGGAGCGCGTACGACGTGGTCACGAACACCCTGGCCCTCCGCGAGCAAGCCGCGGTCTTCGGGCCCGACCCGCGCTACGGCCTGTTCACCGGTCCGTCGTTCTTCAACGACGGCGTCTCCGGTTTCCCGGCGCCGACGGCGGACGGCGGCGAGTCGCGGGGGAGCGAGAGTACGTCGTACCCCGATCTCGTCTCGGCCATGTACCTGAGCACCAACGCGCTGTACTACGCGGCCTACACGCGCGCGGCCGACATGGCGGACACACTCGGCCGGCCGGCTGACGGCTACCGCGCCAAGGCAGCGGCCATCAAGCAGTCGATCAACCAACACTTCTGGAACCCGCGGACCGGAAGTTACAACTACGAGCTCACTGCCGACGGGACGCCGGGCGTCTACCAGGAAGGCGCCGGGCTGGCGTTCACCCTGCTCTTCGGGATCGCCGATGGCGCTCAGGCCGGTGCCCTGATCTCGAACGCGCAGCGGATGACCTGGGGAATGCCCGACACCTATCCACACTGGGACAGATATTCCAGCGCGGAGCCTGGACGCCACAACGCGATCGTGTGGCCGCTCGTGCAAGGACTCTGGGCGAAGGCCCTGGCCAAGCACGGCGACCTGAAGGGGTACGCGACGGAGACCGGTTTGCTCGCGGAGCTGGTCACGGGCAGCGGCGGCTTCTGGGAGATCTACGACGGGAACACCGGTGCCGTCGAGGGCGGCTACCAGGGCGCAACCGGCGTACTGAAACGCCGCTGGGACTCCGAGCCCGACCAGACCTGGTCGGCGACGGCGTTCATCGACATGATGCACACCGGCCTGTTCGGGATGACCTTCGACGACCACGGCCTCACCTTCGCGCCAAACCTCCCACCCGGCTGGGGCAACGTCACCCTGACCGGTCTGCGCTACCGCGACGCCACCCTGACGGTGACCCTCCGCGGCACAGGCAATGCCATCCGCTCATTCACCCTCGACGCCATCCCACGCACCGAGTACGGCGTACCGTCCTCGCTCGATGGAGCCCACACAATCGAAATAACCCTGGACCAGTAGCCGTTTGAAATTGACCGGGAAGTCGTCCACGACGGCTGCCGCCGGCATCTCGTTGCGTGAGACACCCATCGCGACGACTGGCATGCCCTCCGGGGCGGGAGGCTGCTGCTCTCTCGGGTGTTCCTGGCCATGCCCGGGGGTCTGCCCGGGCTGTCCCGGGCGCGATGGGGCTCTGCGCGGCATGACAGTTGTGCATGGATCCGCGGCTATGGGTCCTGTCCC
>Ga0164241_10001933_pt1 | contig 23787 bp, 27 predicted proteins | sample OricomyardsoilBY_FD_108780 | JGI IMG/M metagenome (GOLD analysis project Ga0164241, IMG submission 108780) | Backyard soil microbial communities from Emeryville, California, USA - Original compost - Back yard soil (BY) | ecosystem: Environmental > Terrestrial > Soil > Unclassified | place: USA... | reverse complement strand
GCGAGCGCGACCCCGAGCCGGATCGCCTCGGCCGCGAGGTCGACGCGGCCGCCGTAGCCCTCGTTGAAGATCAGGTAGACGACCGCGAGCACGGCCGTGAGCCGGTCGGGCAGCTGGTGGTCGGGCGGCACCCGGAACGGGATCCCGGCGGCCTTGATCTTGCGCTTGGCGCGCACCAGCCGCTGCGCCATCGCCGGCTCGCCGACGAGGAACGCGCGCGCGATCTCGGCGGTCGTCAGGCCGCCGAGCGTGCGCAGGACGAGCGCGACCTGCGCCTCGACGGCGAGCGCCGGATGGCAGCACGTGAAGACGAGCTCGAGCCGCTCGTCGGGGAAGGTCGTCGCGTCCACCGGGTCCTCCTGCCGCCCAGCCTCAGGCGCATCGAGCAGCCGGGTCTTCGCGGCCAGCGTGCGGTCGCGGCGGATGCGGTCGATGGCGCGGTTGCGGGCCGTGGCCACCAGCCAGGCGCCCGGCTCCGCGGGGACGCCGTCGCGCGGCCAGCGCTCGGCGGCGATCGCGAACGCCTCCTGCGCGGCTTCCTCGGCGAGGTCGAAGTCGCCGAGGAAGCCGATGAGCGCCGCGAGCACGCGGCCCCACTGGTCGCGGAAGGCCTGCTCGAGGATCGCTACCGCTCCACGATCGGGCGGATCTCGACCGCGCCGCCCATGGACGAGGCGGGGATCCGGCCGGCCAGCTCGATCGCCGCGTCGAGATCGTCGGCCTCGAGGAAGCAGTAGCCGCCGATCGCCTCCTTGATCTCCGCGAACGGGCCGTCGGTCGTGAGGGTGCGGCCGTCCTGCACGCGCACGGTGGTCGCCGTCTGGGGCGCATCCATCTGCGAGCCGGGGGTGAAGCCGGGCGTCTGGTTCACCGCCTGGTAGGCGGCGTAGACCCCGTTCTGCTCCTCGGGCGACAGGCCATCCCACGCGGGCGTGCCCGGCAGCGGCGTGCTGCCCTGGTAGATCAACAGCATGTACTTCATCGCGTCCTCCTTCTGAGGGGTTCGGTCGCCACGGAGACGAACGGGGAGCGCGCGGATCGACAGCTCCCGCGAAGAAGTGGCGCGCCGGCGCTCAGCCGTCGGCGACGTCGGCGGTGTCGCCGGGCCGCTTCGGCAGCTCCGGAAGGTGCACCGGCGACGCGTGCATCGCCCGCATCCGCACGTCCTTCCACGTCAGCCCCTCGCGCAGCAGCGCGGGCATGCCCATGATCACGGCGGCGGCGATCGCGACCGCCTGCAGGACGATGCCGTAGCCGAGCGCGTCGGCGGTCCCGATCCCGTAGGCGCCGTGCAGCACCGCGACGCACGCGGCCTGGAAGACGCCGAGGTTCGACGGCGTCGCCGGCAGGACCGCGGTGACGTTGACCGCGAACAGCACCGCCGCGGCCGCGCCGATCCCGGCCTCGTCGAGCCCGAGCGCGAGCAGCAGGAAGTAGCAGGCGATCCACTGCAGGCCCCAGGCGCCGAGCTGCGCGGCCGTCGCCTCGACGCCGAGCCGCGGCGAGCGGAAGACCTTCAGGCCGTTGCGGACCTGCGTCAGCGCGTTGCGCGCCTGGCGGATCCAGCGCGACACGCGCTCCGACCGCGCGGGCAGGCCGCTGCGCAGCAGCGCCGGCGCGATCAGCACGCTCGCGAGCACGACGATCGGCAGCGCCGTGAACGCGATCAGCGCCTTGTGGTGCCCCGCGAACAGGCCCACGGTCGAGAGCATCACGGTGCCGAGGACCAGCAGCGCGACGATGTTCAGCACCGTCTGGGCGACGAGCGAGCCGAGCACGATCGGCAGCCGCTCGCGCGGGCGGCCGAGCCGCCGCGCGACGACGAGCGCACGCGCGGGCTCGCCGAGGCGGGCGGGCAGCGTCGCGGACATGAGCACGCCGATCGAGGTCCCGCGCAGGGTGTCGCGACGACGGACCCGCACGCCGGGGAGCGCCGCCTTCAGGATCGCCTGCCACGCGAACGCGCGCAGGACCATCGACGCGCCCATCAGCGCGAGGGCGGCGATCACCCACGAGGGGCTCGACTCGACCAGGCTGCGGACGACCTTGTCGAGCCCGATGCGCTGGAAGGCCAGGACGGTGAGCAGCAGGACGAGCGCGGTGAACGCGAGCATCGCGACCCTGCGCGCGATCCCCAGCGCGCGCCGGCGCGGGGTCAGGATCGGGGCCGGCTCGAGGCTGGGGGCGCGGCGCGAGCGGGCGCGCGGCAGGCCGTCGACCGAGGCGACCCCGGCGGCGATCGCGACGCGCTCGCGGCGACCGCGGGTCGCGGCCGGGCGGGCGGCGGCGATCGCGCCGGCGTCCTCGTAGGCGCTCAGCACCTCCTCGGCGACGTGCGGCCAGGCGTAGCGCTCGGCGCTCTGCGCGGCGGCCGCGCCCATCCGCGCCAGGCGCGGGCGGTCGAGCGCGAGCGAGCGCAGCGTCTCGGCGAGGCCGGTCGCGTCGCCGCGCGGGATCAGCACGCCGTCCTCGCCATGGCGGACGACGTCGACGTAGCCGGCGATCTCCGACGCGAGGACCGGTGTGCCGGCCGCGAACGCCTCGGTCAGCACCATCCCGAAGCTCTCGCCGCCGAGCGACGGGGCGCACAGCACGTCGGCGGCGCGCAGCGCGTCGTGCTTGGCGTCGTCGTCGACCTTGCCGAGCGCGACGACGCCGCGGCGGTCGTGCAGCAGCGGCTCGACCTGCTCGTCGGTGACCCCGACGAGCGTCAGCTCGGCGGGCACGTGGTCGCGGACCGCCTCGAACGCGCGCAGCAGCAGCGGCAGGCCCTTGCGCTCGACGGCCTGGCCGACGAACGCGATCCGCAGCGGCTCGTCGGTGCGCGCGAGCGGCAGCCGCGGCTCGTGCAGCTCGACTCCGTTGGGGACGATCCGGTAGCGGCCGCCGAAGAACCGCCGCGCGGTCCACGCCGCGGCCTCGGAGACCGCGACCCGCACGTGCAGCCGCTGCATCCGGCGGCGCGCGCCGAGGAAGACCGCGGCGTTGTGCGAGAGCGCGTTCGTGCCGTAGGTGTGGAACGTCCCGACGAGCGGCGTCGCGCCGGCCGAGACCATCGCGTCCCACGAGATCAGCGGCACGACCGGCTCGTGGATGTGGATGACGTCGAACGCGCCCTCGGCGAGCGCGGTCCGCAGCGCCGCGACGGAGTGCGGCGTGGCGGCCAGGTTCGAGACCGCGCCGTTGGCCGGGAACCCCATCGTGCGGCCGAGCGAGACGAAGTTCTCCGGCGTCGCGCGATCGGCGGGACGGGCACCGCGGTGCAGACGTGCCGACAGGCCGTCGGGTGGATCGAAGGGCGCCAGCACCCGGACGTCGTGGCCCGCGCCGAGCAGCTCCTCTGAGAGCGCCTCGATGTGCCGCGTCACGCCCCCCGGATACGTCCACGAATACGGGGACACCAGGGCGATGCGCATCACCGTCCATGGTAGCCGCAGTGGGCGTCTGAAGTTGTGACTCTGGCGGTAGTCTGGACACCCGTGGCCGACCGGCATTTCGTCAAGTACACGTTCTTCAAGCTCGATCCCGCCTGGCGGCGGCTCGACGCCGGGGAGCGGGCCACGCACAAGCGCGAGCTCATCGCCGCGTGCGAGGACTTCTCGGCCGACCACCTGCTGCAGGCGTTCTCGCTGATCGGGACCCGCGGCGACGCGGACCTGATGCTCGTCTCCGAGGCCGAGAACCTCGACCGGATCCACGAGTTCCACGTCGTCCTCGGGCAGAGCGGCCTCGCCAAGTGGGCGAGCGAGCCGTACAGCTTCCTCGGCATGCGCAAGGGCTCGGAGTACTCCGACGAGCAGCGCCTCGTGCCACGCCCGTTCCGCGGCAAGTACCTGTTCGTCTACCCCTTCGTGAAGACCCGTGCCTGGTACGGCCTGGATCCGAAGGAGCGCTGGCGGATCATGCAGGGCCACATCACGACCGGCCGCAAGTACCCGACGGTCGACAACCACACGACGTACTGCTTCGGGCTCGACGACCAGGAGTTCGTGGTCGCCTTCGACACCGACGACGTCGGCTCGTTCCTCGACCTGGTGCAGGAGCTGCGCACGACCGAGGCGTCGGCCTACACCCTGCGCGACACCCCGTCGTTCACGTGCATCGCGGCCTCGCTGGAGCGCGCGCTGAACGCGCTCGACGGCGAGGCGCTGAGCCTCGCGCTCACCGCCGAGGACCGGTCGTAGCCGACGCCTACGCCCACCTGCGAGCGGCCGACCCCGTCCTCGCCCGCCTGCTCGACGAGCACGGCATCCCGGACCCGCGCCCGGCCGTCGGCGACCCGTACACCGCGCTCGTCCGCGCGATCGTCGGCCAGCAGCTGTCGGTGCTCGCGGCGCGCTCGATCTACGGGCGCCTGATCGACTTCTTCGGCGGCGCCCAGCCGACCCCGCAGACGATCCTCGACGCCGACCCGGAGGAGATGCGCGCCGCCGCCGGCCTGTCGCGCGCGAAGGTCACGTTCCTGCGGTCGCTGGCCGAGCACGTGCTGTCCGGCGAGCTCGAGCTCGACCGCATCGGCCAGCTTCCCGACGACGAGCTCGTCGCGGAGCTGACCGCCGTCAAGGGCCTGGGCACCTGGACGGCGCACATGTTCATGATCTTCGAGCTCGGTCGCGAGGACGTCCTCGCGACCGGCGACCTCGGGATCCGCCGCGCCGCCGAGCGCGCCTACGAGCTCGACGACCTGCCGGCGGCGACGGACCTCGAGCAGATGGCCGAGCCGTGGCGCCCGCACCGCTCCGCGGCGTGCCTGCTGCTCTGGCACTCGCTGGCCAACGCGCCGGCCGACCCCGCCGCCTAGGTCCCCGGCGGGCAGCCGGACGTGCCGCGGGAGAGCCAGGCGCCGTAGACCGGGCGCAGCTCGGTCAGCTCGGCGTTCGCGAGGCCGACCGGGAAGACCGGGTCCTCGCGGAACGTGTACTGGAAGATCGCCGCGATCCGCGGGTCCTTCGCCCACGCCTCGAGGCGCTCGCCCATCGCCGTGCACGCCCGCGGCACGTCGCCCATGCCCGTCTCGGTGATCCAGATCGGAATGCGGTCCGGGCACGCCTTCGCGTCGAGTGCGCGCTCGACGTCGGTGATCATCCCGTCGGTCTCCGCGGCCGGGACGGGCTCGACGCTGCGGCCGCCCCTGCGGATCCGCACCGGGTAGGCGTGCTGCGCCCACGCGGCGGCGCCGCACACGAGCGACGGCGGGAGCGCCGCGAGGAGCTCGGCGGCGCCGGTCGCCTTCGGGCGCGGCGCGGCGATGCCGGCGGCCTCGCCGAGCAGCAGCCGCTGGTTGCCGGGCGCCGCCTGGAGCTCGGCGCCGGCCGCCTCGGCGATCTGCGCGTACAGGCCGGGCGCGAGCGCCGGCGACGCCTTGTCGCACGCCGTCCGCTGCGGGTTCAGGAAGCCGGCCAGGTTCGGCTCGTTCCACGGGCTCCAGTACGGCAGCTCGATCTGCTCGTTCTGGCCGAGCGTGATCAGGTCGCGGACGAACGCGCGGTACGCGGTGAGGTCCGGCATCCGCGCGAAGTCGCGCGCGCCGTCGCGCTCGCAGCCGGCGACGGGCTTGACCGCCCAGCTCGGCGTGCCGTAGAGCGAGAGCACCGGCGTCGCGCCGAGCGCGCGGATCGCCCGCAGCGTGTCGCGGATCTTCGCCCACGGCAGGCACGGCCCGAGGCCGCGCATGCAGCCGTCGGTCATCACCGCGAGATCCGGTGGCGCGGGCGTCGGCTGCAACTGCGACCAGTCGACGAGCACGCGCACGTACGTGGGCTGCAGTGCCGCGAGGCGGTCGCGGTAGAAGGCGATCCGCTGGTCGGGCTGGGCGCCCGGGCCGAGGAGGAACGGGTTGGACTCGACGATCCCCAGCGCGGGACCGGGCGGCGGCGCGGGGGTGGTCGCCGTGCTCGCCGGAGGCGGCGCGACGGCCGTCCGAGCGGTCGTCGTCGGAGAAGGCGTGCTCGCCCCGCCGCCGCAACCGGCGAGGAGCGCGAGCGCGGCGAGCCCTGCGGCGCGCCGGCGGATCAGACGGCGCTGACCTTCGGTCGGCGACGGATGGCCCTGGCTGGGGGATGCTGGGCTCCGCACGCCGGAGAGGGATAGTGCATCCGCACATCCGTCTCTCGGCGGGTGGCGTCCAGCGCCGCCAGACGGGGTCAGACGGCGCTGACCTGCTCTTCGTCGGCGACGCGGAAGGAGCTTCCGCAGCCGCATGCGGCGACGACGTTCGGGTTGTTGACCTGGAAGCCGGCGCCCTGGAGGGACTCGACGTAGTCGATCTGCGACCCGTCGACGTACGGCAGGCTTGGGCCGTCGACGAGGAGCTTCACGCCGTGCTGCTCGAAGACGACGTCGCCGTCCTTCTGCTGGTCGAACGCGAGCTGGTACTGGAAGCCGGAGCAGCCGCCGCCGCGAACGCCGACGCGGAGCCCCGCGTTGGTCATGTCCGCATCGGTGCTCCCGAGGAACTCCTGGACCTTCTCCGCACCCTTGTCGGTGAAGGTGATCCCCTTGGCCTTGAGTGTGACTTCCTGGCTCATACTTCAGGAAGTATAGCGAGCGCTACCCTGTCTCCCAGTGCCGACCGCAGCCGAGCTCAAGACACGAATCGAGGCCGCGATCCCGGGCGCCAGCGCCGAGGTCGAGAGCCCCGACGACGTCCATTTCACCGCGCGCGTGGTGAGCGAGAGCTTCGCCGGGATGTCCCGCGTCCAGCAGCATCAGCTGGTCTACGGCGTCTTCGACGGCGAGCTCGGCAGCTCCATCCACGCGCTGTCACTCAAGACGGAGACACCATGAGCGAGACGACCTCGAACCCGATCCGCGACGCGATCGCGGGTGCGATCGCCGAGAACCCCGTGATCCTCTTCATGAAGGGCACGCCGGAACAGCCGATGTGCGGCTTCTCGGCACGGACCGTCGCGGCGCTGCAGGCGCTCGACACGCCCTTCGCGGCGGTCGACATCCTGCCCGACCCGCGGATCCGCCAGGAGCTCTCCGCGCTCTCGGGCTGGCCGACGATCCCGCAGCTGTTCGTCGACGGCGAGCTCGTCGGCGGCGCCGACATCGTGGCCGAGATGTACGAGTCGGGCGAGCTGGCCGAGGCGCTGCACGCCGAGCAGCCGAGCGACGCTCCGGCCGCGGCTCCCGCGGGCGCGGATCCGGCTCCCGCCCCGCTGGGCATCGAGAACCGCCTGAGCTAGAAGGCGCGTTGACATACCGGCGGGTACTCGAATACTCTCCGGTATGTGACGCAGGCGTTCCTCTTCACCGACCTCGTGGGCTTCACCGCGCTGGCGGCGGAGCGCGGGGACGAGCACGCCGCCGACGTCGCGCAGGGCTTCCAGCGGGCCGCGCGGGCGCTGCTGCGCGAGCACGGCGCGCGCGAGGTCAAGTCGCTCGGCGACGGGCTGATGCTGCGCTGCCCCGATCCCGCCGAGGCCGTGCGCCTCGGCGCGCGCCTGGCCGGCGAGCTCGAGGGCCTGCCGCCGGTGCGGGTCGGCGTCCACCACGGCCCCGCGGTCGAGCGCGACGGCGACTGGTTCGGCACGACCGTCAACGTCGCGTCGCGGCTGTGCACCGCCGCGGGCGGCGGCGAGGCGCTCGTCAGCGAGACCGCGCTGCAGGCCGCCGGCCGCTTCGACGGCGTGACGCTCGGCGAGCGGCGCCTGCACTGGCTGCGCAACGTCACCGAGCCCGTCGCCGCGCGCGTAGCGTGGGCCGAGCCCGAGCCGGCCTCGCCCCCGCCGTTGCCCGCGCGCACGCGGGTCGCCGCCGCGTGGCGGCGCTTCGCCGAAGCGACCTTCTGTCCCGACCAAGCAGCACTCCGAGAGGCAGGGGCATGAGCGCCACCGCCGTCGCATCTGAGCCCGCGGCCGTGCCGCCGCCCCTGGCCACCCCGTCCCTCCCGCCCGGCCCGCGCATGCCCAGCGCGCTGCAGGCGATCGGCTGGGTCTACCGGCCGCAGCCGATCCTCGATCGCTGGCGCCGCGAGCACGGCGACATGTTCACGATGCGGATCCCCAGCGAGCCGCCGTGGGTGATGCTCTCCGACCCCGAGGCGGTCAAGACCGTCTTCCGCGGCGACCCGCGGCTGCTGCACGCCGGGGCGGCCAACGAGATCCTGCGCCCGGTCGTCGGCGACCACTCGATCCTGCTGCTCGACGAGGCGACGCACATGAAGGCGCGCAAGCTCCTGCTGCCGCCGTTCCACGGCGAGCGGATGCAGCGCCACCAGGCGACGATGGAGGCGGCCGCGCGGCGCGAGGTCGAGCGCTGGCCGCTCGGCGAGACGTTCGCGCTGCACCCGCGGATGCAGGCGCTAACGCTCGAGGTGATCGTGCGCGTGGTCTTCGGCGTCACCGACCAGGCGCGCTTCGAGCGGCTGCGCGACGCGCTGAACCGCTTCCTCGACACGTCGCTGGAGCTGCGCACGATCATCGGCTTCACGGTCCTCGGGCCGGCGCGGATGCGCGACATGCCGTTCTTCCGCAACCTCCTGCAGCCGGTGCAGGACCTGCTCGTCGAGGAGATCCGCGCGCGTCGCGGCGCCCCCGACCTCGCGGAGCGCGACGACGTGCTCTCGATGCTCGTCCAGGCGCACCACGACGACGGCACGCCGATGGGCGACGAGGAGCTGCGCGACGAGCTGATGACGCTGCTGATCGCCGGCCACGAGACGACCGCGACCGCGCTGGCGTGGGCGCTCGAGCGGCTCGTGCGCAACCCGGCGCAGTACGGGCGACTGCGCGCCGCGGTCCGCGAGGGCGGCGACGACGAGTACGTCGACGCGGTGATCCAGGAGACGCTGCGGCGCAAGCCGGTCCTCCCGATCGTGCTGCGGCTGCTCAAGGAGCCGATGGAGATCGGCGGCCGCCTGCTGCCCGCGGGTGTCGCGGTGGCGCCGTCGATCCACCTGATCCACCACCGCGAGGACATCTACCCCGAGCCCTTCGCGTTCCGGCCGGAGCGGTTCCTCGAGCAGGCGCCGGGGACCTACACGTGGATCCCGTTCGGCGGCGGCGTGCGGCGCTGCCTGGGCGCGAGCTTCGCGCTGCTGGAGATGAAGGTCGTCCTGCGCGCGGTGCTGCAGACGCTGGACCTCGCGCCGGCCTCGCCCGCGCCCGAGCGGATCACGCGGCGGCTGATCACGTGGACGCCGGCGCGCGGCGGCGAGGTCGTCGCGAGGGCGGCATGAGCGCCGACCGCGCGCTGCCGACGCGCAAGCAGCGCCAGCAGCACACCCGCGACTGCCTGATGGAGGCGGCCGCGAAGGTGTTCGGGCGGCGCGGGCTCCAGCAGGCCTCGATCGACGAGGTCGCCCAGGAGGCCGGGTTCACCAAGGGCGCCTTCTACGCGAACTTCGCGTCGAAGGAGGAGCTCTTCCTGGCGATGATGGACGAGCACTTCGGCCGCCGCGTCGAGGAGCTCGACCGCGCGATGCGGTCCTCCGACGACCCCGAGGCCCAGGCGCGCGAGGCCGGCCGCGACTTCCTCAAGGCGATCGACGGCGACCCCGAGTGGAAGCGCCTGTTCTTCGAGTTCGCCGCGCACGCCTCCCGGAACCCCGAGTTCCGGGCCGAGCTGGTGACGCGCTACCGCGCGCTGCGCGACCGGATCGCCGAGCTGCACCGCGTCCGCTCCGGCGAGCTCGGGCACGTGCTGCCGATCGACCCGGAGCGCTTCGCGCTGATGACGTTCGCGATGGGCAACGGCGTGGCGCTCGAGGCGCTGCTCGAGCCCGAGGCGGTCGACGAGGACCTCTTCGGCCAGATGCTGGAGATCTTCGTGGCCGGCCTGATCGCGATCGCGGAACGCGACGCCGCCCGGGGATAGAGTCGGGCTCGATGGAGCCCGTCGCGATCCGGTGGGACGGCACCCTGCGCGTGCTCGACCAGACGCTGCTGCCCGCCGAGGAGCGCTGGATCGAGCTGGCCGGGGCCGAGGACGCCGCCGCCGCGATCCGCCGGTTGGCGGTGCGGGGCGCGCCGCTGATCGGGATCGTCGCCGCGTACGGGCTGGCGGTGGAGCTGGCCCGCGGCACGGGCGCGCCACCCGGAACCGAGTCGCTCGTCTTCGCCACGGGGTTGATGCGGCGACGGCGGGGCGTGAGGGCGGCGGGCTCGCCCGCCGCGGTCCTCCCCCTCGCGGAGGCGGCGGCGCTGCTGCGCGGCGCGCGGCCGACGGCGGTCAACCTCGCGTGGGCCGTCGATCGCGTCGAGCGGGCCGCGCTGGCCGGCGGCGCGGCGGGAGCGCGGGCCGAGGCGGAGGCGATCCACGCCGAGGAGGACGCCGCGAGCGCGGCGATCGCGCGCCACGGCGCCGACCTCCTCGCCGGCGCGCGCACGATCCTCACCCACTGCAACACCGGCGCGCTCGCGGCCGGCGGGCGCGGGACCGCGTTCGCGGTGCTCGCCGAGCTGGCCGAGCGCGGCCCGCTGCACGTCCTCGCGTGCGAGACGCGGCCGCTGCTGCAGGGCGCGCGGCTGACCGCCTGGGAGCTGCGTCGCGCCGGGATCGTCCACGAGCTGCTGGTCGACGGCGCCGCCGCGGGCCTGATCCGCCGGGGCGAGATCGACGCGGTGATCGTCGGCTGCGACCGCGTGGCCGCCAACGGCGACGTCGCGAACAAGGTCGGCACCTACGCGCACGCGCTCGCCGCGCGCGCGGCCGGGATCCCGTTCGTCGTCGCCGGCCCGACCTCGAGCATCGACCCCGCGCTCGCCGACGGCGACCTGATCGAGATCGAGGAGCGCGGCGCCGGCGAGGTCCTCACGGCCGGCGGCGTCACGATCGCCGTCCCCGGCACCTCGGTCCGCAACCCCGCCTTCGACGTCACCCCGGCGGAGCTCGTCAGCGCGCTGGTCACCGAGCGCGGCGTCGCCGCACCGCCGGGCCGGGAAGCGATCGCCGCGCTGCTGGCGGCGAAGTGAGGGGGCCGAGCGAAGCGAGCGCCGCGGGCGGGGCGAGCGGCACGGGCGGGGCGAGCGGCACGGGCAGGACGAGCGGCACGCGCGGGGCGCGCCGCGTGCGCGGGGTCCTCGCCGCGGCGGCGTTGCTCGCCCTCGCGCTCCCCTCCGCGGCCGCGGCGTGCACGGCCACGCGCACGGTAGACCCTCGGATCCCGACGTGGGATTCCGTCAACCACTTCGCGCTGGGCTCGCGGGTGGCGAGCGACGGGCAGGTCGAGACCTACCTCGAGGCGGTCGACAGGAGCAGCGACCGCGTGCGGACCGGGCTCGCGACACGGTCGGTGCAGGGGCGGCCGATCACGTTCGCGATCGTCGGCACCCCGCGCGACGTCGCGCGCAACCGGCTCAACGCGATCGCCGCCCGCGCGCGCTCGCTGCGCACCGGCACCGGGCCCGCGGCGACGGCGAGGCACTTCGCGGCCCGCAGCCCGGCGTTCGCGTGGATCGCCGGCGGCGTGCACGGCAACGAGCCGAGCGGGACCGACGCCGACATGCGGCTGCTCTACGAGCTCGCCGCGCGGCGCGACTGCGCCAACGAGCGGCGCCTCGCGCGCGTCATCACGTTCCTGCTGCCCAACCAGAACCCCGACGGGCGCGCGGCCGACCGGCGCACCAACGCCAACGGGTTCGACCTCAACCGCGACTGGTTCGCGGCGACCCAGCCGGAGACCGCCGGGAAGCTGGCGCTGCTCGCGCGCTACCCGCCGGTGGTGTTCGTCGACCAGCACGAGGAGAGCGGCGCGTCGTTCTTCGTCCCGCCCAACGCCGACCCGATCCACCACGAGATCAGCGAGCAGGCGCTGCGGGCGATCCGCACCGTCACCGCGCCCGTGCGCGCCGCGTTCGCCGCCCGGAACCTCCCGCTCGCGAGCGAGTCGACGTACGACCTGTTCTTCATGGGCTACGGCGACTCGGTCACGACGACGCTCTTCGGCGCCGCCGGGATGACCTTCGAGAAGGGCGGCCAGCAGCCGCTGCCGGAGAAGGTCGACGAGCACTTCCTCGCCGCCGACACGGCGCTCACGGCGACCGCCGCGCACCGCGAGACGCTGCTGCGCGGCTGGGCCGCGCAGTGGCGGCAGGCTCGGGCCGAGGGCGCCCGCGGGACGCGCGAGCCCAACGAGGTCCTCGAGCCCGGCCATCGCGTGGAGTTCCCGGTGCCGGCGGCGCGGATCCGCGGCTATGTCCTGCGCGCCGACGTGCACGGCCCCGACGCGGCCGCGCTCGTCGACCGGCTGACGCGCGTCGGGGTCGACGTCCGCCGCCTGGCTCGGCCGGCGAGGGTCGCCGCCCTGCACGCGTTCGGCGGAAGCGGGACCGCCGCCGCGACGCTCCCCGCCGGGACGTTCTACATCCCGTTCGCGCAGACCCAGAAGCACTGGATCGAGGCGCTGCTCGACGAGGAGTCCTTCGTCCCCTTCCCCTACTTCTACGACGTCACCTCGTGGTCGAACCCGCTGCTGATGGGGCTCGAGGGCGGCGCGCTGCACAGCCGCCTGCCGGCCGACGCGAAGCTCGAGCGGGTCCGGCCCGGCGCCGCGGCGGCGCGGCCCGCGATCCCCGCGGGCGCCCCGGCCTACGCGTTCGCGGGAGGCTCGGAAGGTGCCGCCGGCCTCGCCACGCGGCTGCTGAGCCTGGGCATCGCGGTCCGGCGCGTGCCGGGCGACGGCACGTTCGTCGTCCCCGCGCCCGTCGACACGCGGCTGCTCGCCGCCGCCGCGCGCGACCGGCGCGTGCCGGTCGGCGCGCTCGCCGCGAGCCCGGCGGGCGCCGTCGCCCTCGCCACGCCGCGGATCGCGATCCTCGCCGACCCCGGCACGACGCCGAGCCCGGCGGTCCCCGGGGTGCAGGCGCTGAGCTCGGGCTGGGCGCGGTTCGTGCTCACCGACGGGCTCGGCCTCACGATCGACACGCTGACGAGCGCCGAGCTGGCCGGCGGCGAGCTCGCCGGCCACACCGCGCTGGTGGTCCCCGACGGCGCCGCGAACGCCGGCGGCCTGAGCGCGCCGGCCCTCACCGCGATCGCCGCCTGGGTCCGCGGCGGCGGCCGGCTCGTGGCGTGGCGGACCCAGGGCCTGCAGGTCGCCCAGGCCGCCGGCCTGACGACGGTGCGCGCCCGCGCCGGCACCGGCCAGCCGCAGGTCGAGGGGATCTCCCTGAGGACCGCGCTCGACACGACCAGCCCGGTCGCCTGGGGCGAGGAGCCGGCGTCGTTCGCGTTCGACGTCGGCGATCCGGTCTTCGAGGCGAGCCCCACCGCGCGCGTCGTCGCCCGCTATCCCACGACCGGGTTCTTCGTCAGCGGCTACGCGGTCGGGACCGGCGCCCTGCGCGGCACCGCCGCCGCGACGACGGAGGCCGCGGGCGCCGGGACCGTCGTGCTGTTCTCGTTCGACCCCGCGTTCCGCGCCTACGCCGAGGGCACGGAGCGGCTGCTCGCCAACGCGCTGCTCATGCCGTAGGCGGCGCTCCCGCGCGCCAGCGCAGGTGCTCGACGATCCGGTGCGAGTCGCAGATCACCTCGCCGCCGAGCACGACGGTCGGGACGCGGTCCTGGCCGGAGAGCGCGCGCACCTCGGGCCGGTCGCGGCGCCGGCGCGGCACCCGGACCTCGTCGACGTCCTCGCCGGCCCTGCGCAGCTCGCGCGCCACGCGCCCGCACGGGCAGAGCCAGTTCGTCGGCGTGCGGCAGCGGTAGAGCGTCGCCATCAGGGCCTCAGCAGGCCCACGACGCTCCCGGCCCGCCGCAGCGCGCCGCCGCCGACGCGCAGCGCGAACGGCTGCCGCGTCCCGGGCGGGGAGAGCACGGAGCCCTCGCGCTCGCGGTACCAGTCGATCGTGGCCTGCAGCGTGTCCTCGTGGTGCGACGGCTTCCACCCGAGCTCGCGCTTGGCCTTGGTCGAGCGGAACGCCCACCACATCGACGCGAGCCGCAGCTCGACCTCGGTCACCGGCGGCGTCCCCGGGAGCCGCTCGGCGGCGCGCGCCCCCGCGAGCGCCACGCTCAGCGGCAGCTTCAGCGCCGGCGGCTCGACGCCGGAGAGCCGGCCGAGGTCGGCGAGCAGCCGCTCGAACGTGAAGTTGCGGTTGCCGAGGATGTAGCGCTCCCCCACCGTCCCGCGCTCGTCGGCGAGCAGGTGCCCACGGGCGACGTCCTCGACGTCGACGACGTTGACGGCGCCGTCGACGTACGCGGGGATGCCGCGCGCGAGGAAGCGGCGCACGAAGTCGGTCGACGAGCGGTTGACGTCGCCGCGGCCGAGCACGTGCGCCGGGTTGACGACCACGACCTCGAGCCCCTTCGGGACGAACGACAGCGCAGCCTCCTCGGCGGCGCGCTTGGCGTCGATGTAGTCGATCCCGAGCTTGGAGGCGGTCCAGGCCAGCGTCTCGTCCGCGGTCGAGCCGCGGCGCGCCGGGCCGACCGCCGCGATCGACGACGTGTGGACGACCCGCCCGACGCCGGCGCGCAGCGCCTCGCCGAGCACGTTCGTCGTGCCCTCGACGTTGGCGGCCAGGAGCTGCTCGCGCGTCGCCCGGAGGTTCGTCGAGCCCGCGACGTGGAAGACGCGGTCGACGCCCTTCATCGCCCGGCGGATCGACGGGCGGTCGAGGATGTCGAGCTCGACGCGCACGGCGTCGAGCTCGAGCAGGTTGTCCAGCCGCGAGGACGGGCGCACTCCGAGCCGCACCTCGTCGCCGCGCTCGACGAGCAGCCGGGCGACGTGCGAGCCGACGAGGCCGGGGGCGCCGGTGACGAGCGAGACGGGCACGCCCGTGATCCTAGGCCCGAGCGCACGCCGGCGTTGATCGGTCAGCGAGCGGGATAGGGTCCCGCCCCATGGCTCCCGTCGCGATCGTCACCGACAGCACCCACTACCTGCCGCGCGAGATCTTCGCGGCCAACCACCTGCACGAGGTCAGCCTCTACGTCCACGAGGGCGACGTCCAGCACCGCGAGGGCGACATGCAGGGCGACTACGGCCCGTTCTACGAGCGCCTGCGCACCGCCGCCGACCTCCCGACGACGTCGCAGCCGTCGATCGGCGACTTCCTCGCGGTCTACGAGCCGCTCGCGCGCGACGGCCACGACATCGTCTCGGTCCACATCGCGGGCGGGATCTCCGGCACCGTCGAGTCCGCGCGCCAGGCCGCGCAGGAGCTGATGAAGGAGATCCCGCAGCGCCGCGTCGAGGTCATCGACTCCGGCACCGGCTGCGGCGCGATGGGCTACGTCGCGCTCGCCGGCGCCGCCGCGGTGCGCGCCGGCAAGGACGTCGTGGGCGCCGCCGCCCAGGCCCAGGAGGCCGCCGACAACGTGCGGCTGTGGTTCGCCGTCGACACGCTCGAGTACCTGCGCCGCGGCGGCCGGATCGGCGCCGCGCAGGCGTGGCTCGGCGGCGCGCTGAAGATCAAGCCGATCCTCACGCTGACCAAGGAGATCACGCCGGTCGAGCGCGTCCGCACCTCGGGCCGCGCCTTCGACCGGATGGTCGAGTACCTGCGCACCCAGAAGGAGAACGGCTCCGACGGCTGGATCATCCAGCACATCCAGGCGCCGGACGTCGCCGCGCGGATCGCCGACGCCGGGCGCGAGATCTTCGGCACCGAGCCGCTGTTCGTCAACGAGATCGGGCCGGTCATCGGCACGCACGTCGGCCCGGGCCTGCTCGGCGTGGGCGGCGGGCCGCGACGGCTCGTCGCGTAGCGCGGCTCTAGACCGGCTCGGGCTGGGGCGGCGGCGGGTCGAAGTCCGGGCCCGGCGGCGCCTCGATCGGGCGCGCCGCGCGCGAGGCCGCCCACACGTCCTTGGCGACGATCTGCACCGCCGCGGCGATCGGGATCGCCACCAGCGCGCCGAGCACGCCGATCAGCGACGAGCCGATCAGGATCGAGACGATCACCAGCAGCGGCGAGACGTTGACCGTTCTCCGGTAGACCAGCGGCTGGATGATGTTGTTCTCGAGCTGCTGGTAGACGATGAAGACGATCGCCCAGATGATCGTGTCGCTCGGGAAGTCGTGGAACGCGGTCACGAGGCCGATCGCGACGCCGCCGATCGTCGCGCCGACGAGCGGGATCAGGTCAAGGAACGCCATCAGCACCGCGAGGGGCACCGCGAACGGCACGCCGAGGATCGTCATCGTGATGTACGCGGTCAGGCCCGCGAGCACGCTGATGATCAGGTTGCCCGCGACGTAGCCGGACGTCGACCGGTAGATGTCGGTCGCGATCTTGCGGTACTTCTCCTCCTTGTCGGGCCCGCGGATCCGCAGGAGGAAGCCGGTTATCCGGTTGCCCTCGAGGAGCAGGAAGAACGTCATCGTCAGCACGCTCACGAGCTGCACGAGCGCGCTGAACACGCCGACCGTGATCGACTGCAGCGCCCCGGCGGCGTCGCCGAGCTTGGTCGGCAGCGTCTTCGCCTGGTCGTTGAGCTTCTTGGTGATGTCGTACTTGTCGTCGTAGTCGCGGAACGTCTTGTTCTCGCGCAGGTCGTCGAGGTAGCCCGGGACGTCCTTGGAGAGCTGCTCGACCTGCGTGACGATCGGCGGCACGACGAGCAGGCCGACGCCGACGACGCTCATCCCGAGCAGCAGGTAGACGAGCAGGATCGACAGCCCGCGCGGGATGCCGCGGCGCTGGAACCAGTCGACGCCCGGCCCCATCGCCACCGCGAGGAACACGGCGATGAACAGCAGCAGCAGCGTCGAGCGGACCAGGTACAGGACGTACAGGAGCGCGACCGTCGCCGCGACCGTCAGGACGATCCGCACGATCGCTCGCGTGGAGATGGGTCCGCTCTGCGTCACCACCCGGGAACCTAGGGCGGCGGACGGACGTTCCCGGGGGGCCGCCTAGCGGCGACGGCGGAACAGGCCGCCGACGGCGGCGATGCCGCCGCCGATGACGAAGCCGGCCACGGCGGCGCCGATCACGACCTCGCGCTGGTGGCGGCGGATGTGGCGGCGCCAGTCGGCGGCCACGGTGACCTCGGCGCGCAGCTTGTCCACCGACGCCACCAGCTCCTGCCGGTTGGCCTCGATCGACGCGCGGATCTCCTCGGGGGAACGGGCGGCCATCTAGAACACCTGCTCCTTCGTCTTCTTGGCTTCGTCGATCGCCATCTCGGGCATCGGCGGCGAACCGGACTTGAAGAGCTTGCTGGCCGCGAAGCCGGCGAGCCCGCCGAGCAGGAAGAGCAGCCCGGCGACGAGGAAGAAGCCCCAGAAGATCTGGGTGTCGCCGACCGGCAGCAGCCACCAGGCCAGCCAGGCGAAGCCCTCGATCAGGACGACGAGCCCGAAGATCGCGAAGACCGCGGCCGCGCCGCCGACCACCGCGCCCTTGACGAGCTTGCCGACCTTGTCGGAGACCTCGGCCTTCGCCAGCTCGATCTCCTCGCGGACGAGCAGCGACGCGCGCTCGGAGATCTCGTTGACGGCCTCGGCGATCGCCGCGGCGGAGTTGTGGTCGTCAGTCTCGGCCAAGGCGCTTCAGGATCATGGCGGCGACGAGGCCGCCGGCGAAGGCGGCGCCGACGAGCGCCTCGGGCTTGTCGGTGGGCGCCGGCGCGGTCGCGGTGCCCGCGGGTGCGCGCCAGGTGCCCTCGGCGGGCGGGACCGTCGGGGTCGGCTCGGCGATCGGAGCCTGCTCGGGCGAGGCGTAGCCGCTCACTCGGGCGGGTCTTCCCCGAAGGCACGCCGGTAAACCACGGCGGCGACCCTCGCCGACGCGATCGAGGCCAGCGCCCCGAAGGCAGCCAGCAGTCCGGACCAGGCGAGCCGCTTGACGATGTCGTCGCTCATCAGGTCAGGAGCGTAGCTGTGAAGGCGCGCCCGCGGCGTCCAGCCCGCCGCAGATCGTCTCGACGACGAGCGCCTTGGCGCGTTCGTACTCGGCCTCGCCGCGCGGGAGGGTCTCGAAGATCCAGCCGGTGAGCACCTGCTCGATCGCGCCGTAGAACGCGAGCGCGGCGAACCGCGGCGTCACGGCGTCCTTGAACTCGCCGTCGGCCTGGGCCTTCTCGACGATCCCGGCGATCCGGTCGTAGGCCTCCTGGATCGCCTTCAGGTGGGTCTGCCCGAACGTGTTCGCGGCCCGCGTGACCTCGACGATGATGACCTTCATCACGTCGGGCTCGTGGGCGTAGGAGTCGACGATGAACGACGCGATCGCGGAGAGCTTGTCGCGGGCCGGGATCTCCTGGCGGTCGACCTCGGAGATCGCCTCGATCATCACGTTCCAGCGGTCGAGGAAGATGCGGTCGAGCACCTCGTCCTTGGACCCGAAGTAGTGGTAGACGAGCCCGTAGGCGACGCCCGCCTCGTCGGCGATGTCCGACACGCGGCACTGGTTGAAGCCCTTGGCCGCGAAGACGCGCACGGCGGCGTCGAGGATCTGGCGGGCGCGGTCCTCGCGCGAGACGGCCATCAGGCACGCACCGGATCGTCGTAGAGCGCGCGCGGCCGGCGGTTGGCCAGCGACGGCAGCGTGCGGCGGATGTCCGCCTGGCGGTCGATGTCGAGGTCGGCGACGATCACGGTCTCGGTGTCCTGCGCCTGGGCCAGGACGACGCCCCAGGGATCGACGATCATCGAGCGCCCGCCGGACCGAAGCCCGGGCGCGTGCTCGCCGATCTGGTTCGCGGCGATCACGAACGCCTGGTTCTCGATCGCGCGGGCGCGCACCAGCGGCTCCCAGTGGTCGCGCGTCGTGGCGAGCGTGAAGGCGGCCGGGATCGCGACGATCCGGGCGCCGCGCTCGGCCAGCGCGCGGTACAGCTCGGGGAAGCGCAGGTCGTAGCAGATGGTCAGGCCGAGCTCGACGCCGTCGTCGGTGGCGCTGAGGACGACCTCGTCGCCGGGCCGCTCGTGCTCGGACTCGCGGTAGGTCGTCCCGTCGACCTCGACGTCGAACATGTGCAGCTTGCGGTAGGCGGCCCGGGTCTCACCGTCGGGGCCGATGTGGAGGCTGAGGTTCGAGAGCCGCTCCTGGCCGGGCTCGCGGACGGAGAGCGAGCCGGCGATCAGCTCGAGCTCCAGCTCGCCCGCGATGCCCTGCGCCCACGTGATCGCGGGGCCGTCGAGCGCCTCGGCGCCGTCGCGCAGGACGGCGCCCGGGCCGAGGACCGGCCACTTCTCCGGCAGGACGACGAGCTCGGCGCCCCGCGCGGCGGCTTCGCGGACGAGCCGGTCGGCCGTCGCGAGGTTGCGATCCTTGTCTGCGGTTGCGTTGAGCTGTACTGCGGCGGCGCGCACCGGTGTCCTCCTCCGGTTGATCGACCCGTCAGTCAAGATACCGGCGATGGCCTCTCCCGCGCTCCCCTATCGACGGCTCTGGCGCGGCGGGCGGCCGCTGAAGCGGTGGCGCTACGTCGGCGTCTACGGCGACGATCTCATGTGCTGCTTCGGCGTGGTGCACATCGCCGGGCTGCCCCAGACGTTCTGGGCGGTGTGGGATCGCGAGGCGCGCGTGCTCCACGAGCGGACGCGGCTGCGCGGCGGCGGCGTGGCCGTCCACGACGGGCGCGTGCGGGTGCGCGACCGCGGCGGGGTCGCGATCGACCTCGCGTTCGCGGAGGACGGCGCGGGCGCCCTCGAGGTCCGCTCGCGCCACGGCGCGCAGGAGATCTGGACGCGCAAGGTCGCGGGGCTGCGGTTCTCCGGGACGGTCGCGGTCGGCGGCGGGCCCGAGCGGGCGTTCTCCGCGCGCGGCATCGTCGACGACTCCGCCGGCTACCACGCGCGCGTCACCGCGTGGTCGTGGAGCGCGGGCGTCGGCGTCGCGGCGGGCGGCGAGGAGGTCGCCTGGAACCTCGTCGACGGCGTGCACGACGCAGACGTCGGGAGCGAGCGCGCGGTGTGGGTCGGCGGCGTGCCTCGCGAGGCGCCGCCGGCGGCGTTCGCGGCCGACCTGACCGCGGTGGGCGGCGCCGACGGCGCGTGGGGGCTCGACTGCGCGATCGAGGCGACGCGGGCGCGCGACGATCGCTTCGGGCCGCTGCGCTCCACCTACTCGCAGCCGTTCGGGACGTTCTCCGGCACGCTCCCCGGCGGCCTCTCGCTGACCTCGGGGTACGGCGTGATGGAACGCCACGACGTGCGCTGGTAGCTCGCTACGTGAAGACGTTCGCGCTCAGCCAGTCGTCGGCGAAGAACGCGAGGAACAGCGGCACGAGCAGCCACATCAGCGGGTGGATCTCGCGGACCCGGCCGCGCACGACCATCACGAGCACGAAGCCGATCACGCCGAGCCCGATGCCGGCCGAGATCGAGAACGTCATCGGGATGCCGGCGATCGTCAGGAACGCGGGGATCGCGCTCTCCGGCTCCTCCCAGTCGATGCCGCCGATCAGCCGGATCATCAGGTAGCCGACCATCACCAGCGCCGGCGCGACCGCGGGCGAGATGAACGTCTTGTCGGCGTACGGGACCTGCTGGCCGACCATCGCGATCAGCGGCACGAAGAAGATCGCGCACGCGAACAGCAGGCCGGTGACGACCGAGGAGAGCCCGGTCCGCGCGCCCTCGCCGACGCCGGCGCCGCTCTCGACGTAGGTCGTGACGCTCGAGACGCCGAACGTGCCGCCGAGCGCGGCGGCGCCCGAGTCGACGGCGAGCACGCGGCGGATCCCGGGCAGCTCGCCCTTCTCGTCGACGAGGCCGCCCGCGGTGCCGACCGCGACCGCGGTGCCGACGGTGTCGAAGAAGTCGGTGATGAACAGCGCGAAGATCGTCGGCACGAGCGCCCACGTGAGCGCGTCGCCGAGGCTCCCCCACGCGTCGCCGATCGTCGCGAAGTCGCCGCCGTGCGGCCAGCGCGCGACCGCGTCGGGACCGTCGAGGACGCCGGAGATCAGCCCGAGGACCGCTGACGTCGCGATGCCGGCGAGGATCGCGCCGCGGACGTGGCGGGCGGCGAGCGCGATCGCGACGAGGATCCCGCCGAGGGCGATCATCGGCGGTCCGGAGGTGAGGTCGCCGAGCGCGAGGCCGGTCGCCGGGTCGTTGACGACGATGCCGCCCTGGCGCAGGCCGACGAGCGTGATGAAGAGGCCGATGCCGACGCCGATCGCGAGCTTCAGCGAGGTCGGCACCGCGCGCACCACCGCCTCGCGCAGGCCGGCGAACACGAGCACCAGCGCGAGCAGTCCCTCGATCACGACGCACGCCATCCCGACCGCCCAGCCGACCTTGTGGCCGAGGATGATGTCGAACGCCACCACGGCGTTGAGGCCGAGGCCCGACGCGAGCGCGAACGGCATGTTCGCGATCACGCCCATCGCGATCGTCGCGATCGCGGCGGCGAGCGCGGTCGCGACGGTGACGGCGTCGAAGGGCACGCCCGCCGCGGCGAGGATCGCGGGGTTGACGAAGAGGATGTAGCTCATCGTCAGGAACGTCGTGACGCCGCCCCTGACCTCGGTCCGCACGTCGCTCCCGCGCGCGGTGATCTCGAAGCGGCGGTCCAGCGGGCTGGCGCTCATGGCGCGGCAGCGTAGAAAGCGATCCGGATGTGCGGCGTCAGGCGGCCAGCGAGACCTGCTTGCCCCGCGCGGCGCGGGCGCGCTCGCCGCGGGCGACGAGCTCGTAGTCGCGGGCGCACGAGCCAGTGCGCAGCGAGTCCGGGAGCGCGGCGGCGGAGGCGCGGAGGCCGGCGGTCAGCGCGCGCAGGCGCAACGCGTCGACGCGGGTCCACCGCAGGCCGTAGAGCTCGCGCACCCGCGGCGGCAGCGAGCCGGTGATCGCGTGGTTGACCACCGCCAGGCCGAGCTTGCGGTGCGCCGGCACCGGGAGGTCGAACGAGACCGTGGTCGCGACGTGGCGGGCGCGCTCGGAGACGTGCAGCTCGTCGCTGGCCAGCCGCTCGCGCAGGTACGCGCGGAACGCGGCGAAGTCGGCGGGCGCGTGCTCGCGCGGCAGCGCGAACAGCTCGCCGAGGATGAGGTAGTCCTGCCAGAAGCGCTCGCGGTCCGCGTCGCTGAGCCGGCCGGTGAAGCGCTCGTAGAGATCCAGCGCCGAGTCGGCGAGGCAGGCGAGGATCCACAGGAGGAAGTCGGGGCGCAGGGCCGCGTAGGACGAGCCGGCCGGATGCGGCCCGGCGGGCTCGGCGATCGTGCCGGTCACGCGGGAGTGCATCTTGTGGATCGCGCCGGTGATCCGGTCGGCGTCGGCGCACGTGCCGAAGTAGATGCGCTCCATCGTCTTCGCCGTGCTGACGAGCCGCTTGAACGGCATGTCGGCGCCGGTGCTGTCCTGCAGCAGCCCGGCGAACGCGAGCGGGTGCGTCGCCTGCATCAGCAGCGCCCGCTGGCCGTAGAGCAGCCCGACGATCCGCTCCTCGTGCACCCGCCGCAGCACGCTCTCGCCGGCGGGGAAGTAGCCCTGATCTCCCATGCGAGCGATGGTACTCCAAGGGCCGCACGCGTACCACCACCAGCCGGTCTAGGGTTCTTCGGGTGAGCGCGGAACCGAGCAGCCTGCTGGCCAACTACCAGTACGAGATCTACCTCATGGGGATGGCCGGTCAGCGGCCGGAGCACCCGATGGCGTGGGACGAGTGGGAGCGCCGCGCCGAGGCGGCGATGACGCCGGAGGCGTGCGGCTACGTCCAGGGCGGCGCGGGCAGCGGCGCGACGATGCGCGCGAACCGCGAGGCCTTCGACCACTGGCGGATCGTGCCGCGGATGCTGCGCGACGTCGGCGTGCGCTCGGTGACCCGCACCGTCCTCGGCCTCGACCTCCCCGCTCCCGTGCTCCTCGGGCCCGTCGGCGTCCAGTCGATCATCGATCCCGAGGGCGAGCTCGCGTCGGCGCGCGCCGCCTCCGCGCTCGGCGTCCCGTTCACCGCGAGCACCGCGGCGTCGTTCACGATCGAGGAGATCGCCGAGGCGGCCGGCGACGGCGCGCGGCTCTACCAGCTCTACTGGCCCAAGGACCGCGAGCTCACCAAGAGCTTCGTCGCGCGCGCCGAGAAGGCCGGCTACAGCGCGCTCGTCGTGACGCTCGACACCTCGATCCTCGCCTGGCGCCCGCGCGACCTCGCCGGCGCGTACCTGCCGTTCCTGCAGAGCATCGGGATCGCCAACTACCTCAGCGATCCGGTCTTCCGGGCCGGGCTCGAGAAGACCCCGGAGGAGGACCCGCAGGCCGCGGTCGGCAAGTTCGTCGGCGAGTTCAGCAACCCGTCGGTGAGCTGGAAGGACCTCGCGTGGCTGCGCGAGCAGACCTCGCTGCCGATCGTGCTCAAGGGCATCCAGGCTCCCGACGACGCGCGCCGCGCGGTCGAGGAGGGCGTCGACGGGATCATCGTCTCCAACCACGGCGGTCGCCAGGTCGACGGCGCGATCGGCGCGATCGACGCCCTGCCCGGCATCGTCGACGCGGTCAACGACCGGCTCGAGGTCCTCTTCGACTCCGGGATCCGCTCGGGCGCCGACGCCTTCAAGGCGCTCGCGCTCGGCGCCCGCGCCGTGCTGATCGCACGCCCGTTCCTCTGGGGCCTCGCGGTCGACGGCGAGGCCGGCGTCCGCACCGTCGTCCGCTCGCTCCTCGCCGAGCTCGACCTCACGCTCGCGCTCAGCGGCCACGCGTCGATCGACGACGTAGGTCGCGGGTCGCTGCAGGCGACCTAGGGCTTCTCCTGGTCGGCGCCGCGCTGGCGGCGCAGCTCCGCGAGCAGCTGCTTGGAGTGCATCGCGCCGATCAGCTCGCGGAGGGGCTCGGCGCCGGAGGCGATGATCTCGGCGGCGCGGTCGGGCTCGACCCGGCCGGCGAGCTTGTCGAGCAGCACGCGGACCTCCTCGCGGACGAGCGGCTCGAGCGCG
>Ga0164241_10001932_pt1 | contig 23787 bp, 26 predicted proteins | sample OricomyardsoilBY_FD_108780 | JGI IMG/M metagenome (GOLD analysis project Ga0164241, IMG submission 108780) | Backyard soil microbial communities from Emeryville, California, USA - Original compost - Back yard soil (BY) | ecosystem: Environmental > Terrestrial > Soil > Unclassified | place: USA... | reverse complement strand
CTGCCGGACAATGGGAGTTCCAAATATTTGCCAAAGGCGCTAAAGAAGCCGGCGACCAGATTTGGGTTGCGCGTTATTTATTAGAAAGAATTGGCGAGAAATACGGAGTATCAATTAACTGGCATTGCAAACCGCTTGGTCAATTAGACTGGAACGGTTCAGGTATGCACGCGAACTTCTCAAATACATTATTGCGTACTGCTAACAGCGAAGCTAAATTCAAAGCAGTTTGCGAGGCCTTCCGCCCTGCGGTTGCTGAGTGTATAGCCGTTTACGGTGCTGATAACGATCAGCGCTTAACAGGCAAGCACGAAACTGCTTCTATCACCGACTTTAGCTATGGTGTATCAGATCGTGGTGCTTCTATCCGTATCCCACTTTACGCTGTTGATCATGACTGGAGCGGTTATCTGGAAGATCGTCGCCCTAACTCGGCTGCCGATCCGTACAAAGTTGCTGCGGTTATCATCAAAACTGTTAAAACAGCTAAAGTGTAATCACTCTAAAACTTATATAATTGAATCCCTTCCGACGAAAGCCGTGAAGGGATTTTTTTATGCTTGTTTGTAAGCCATGTAATCGCCTGATGTAATTTCTGTTAACCCGTCAACAGATAAGTTAAAAAGATATATCCAACAATCCACCGATACATTATCAACAGTTACTTTTATGAATTTCCGGATAAATAAATTGGGTTGGTCCTGTTCTATTCCAAAGCCTTCATAATCGTCCAATATTATTAAAGCCGTGATTGCGTCCCGCAGTTGATAGATGCTTCCCTTTATTTTATAACCATTGCTATCTGCTACAGCTCCTGGATATTCGCCGCAATCATATAGCCGGCCCATTAAAAATCCATTGGTGATATACTTTGCATTTTGCTTAAAATAAGCTCCAAACACGTTATTAGCATCAAGCAGCGAACCATACACAAACAGCAGATCATTATTCATTAAACTAATATAAAGTTTTAAGGTTATAGCTGATAATAGTTTATTATAACACTGTTATTAGCTATCTTGGTACAGTTTAACTTCGACCATGAACGAACAGCAAATTTCTGCTTACTTGCAGGAAAACAACATACAGAAAATAAAATTTGCCTTTGCGGATATCGACGGTGTACTTCGCGGAAAGGTTATACATGCTAAAAAGTTTATTGATGGCTTAAAGACAGGATATGGTTTTTGCGATGTTGTTTTTGGCTGGGATAGCAGCGATAATGCCTATGATAATGTCTCACTTACAGGCTGGCACACCGGATACCCTGATAAACTTTGTTATATTGACCTGTCAACATTTCGTACAGTACCCTGGCAAGACGATATCCCGTTTTTTTTGGGAGATTTTAGCGGCGACCGAAGTGACGGTTTAGCAGCATGCCCACGCAGCCTTTTAAAACGAATTACCGCAGAATGCGAATCGTTGGGTTATCATCCGGAGTTTGCGCAGGAGTTTGAATGGTTCAATTTTAAAGAGACACCGCAGTCATTAAGCGATAAAAACTTTGTTAATCCACAACCGCTAACCCCGGGTATGTTTGGTTACTCCATATTGCGGACTTCTGAGAATAGCGAATTCTGCAATGACCTGTTCAACTTGTTGATGCAGTTCAATATTCCGGTAGAGGGTTTCCACACCGAAACGGGTCCTGGTGTTTACGAGGCGGCCATCATGCACAGCCACGTCATTGAAGCAGCTGACAGGGCTGTATTGCTTAAAACAGCAGTTAAAGAAATAGCATATAAACACAGTGTAATGGCGTCGTTTATGGCTAAATGGGACGAAAATCTTCCGGGCTGTGGCGGCCATGTTCATCAAAGCTTATGGAGCAGCGACAAAGCAAAGAATTTATTTTATGATGGCAGCGACGTTAACAAAATGAGTGAGCTTCATAAACAGTATCTGGCCGGGCAATTATATTGCCTGCCGCATTTAATCCCAATGTACGCACCATCCATTAATAGTTATAAACGTCTTGTAGAGGGGGCGTGGGCACCAACAACTATAACCTGGGCAGTTGAGAATCGCACTACTGCATTAAGAGTTATCAATACCTCCGAGGCCTATACCCGTCTGGAAACGCGTATACCCGGCGCCGATACCAATCCTTATTTAGTAATGGCAGCAGCCTTGGCATCAGGGTTATATGGCATCAAAAATAAACTGAAATTGGAAATACCGCAGACCATAGGCAATGGTTATTCAAATTCAGCCGATGGTAAAATAGCCGCCAATCTCTATGATGCTTCAGTTGCGATGAAAAACTCTGCTGTAGCTAAGGAACTATTCGGTGAACCGTTTGTTGAACACTTTACACAAACCCGGTTATGGGAGTGCAGGCAATTTAATAAAGCCGTTACAGATTGGGAGCTAAAAAGATATTTTGAGATAATTTAGATGATATTTATCATATAATTGCTCCAAATTATATCTTTGTTGCCCTTGTGAGCAAACAAACAATGGATCATTCTTTAATTATAAGAAAAGCCTGGGAAGGGTACGATGCTTCAAAAACTATCAAAAGTATTGAAGATATCAGCGCAATGGTGTCAACCAACAGGGTTTTTAGGGTAACGTTTGATGATGACGATATTATCATAGCCAAGTTTTCCTACTTCGGAAAATATGAACATTTTAAGGAAGATCACCGTATAATTCACAGCCTTTCCAATAACCTACTATACCCGTTTGAGAATGTGCTGGCCAAGTCGCTTGTGAAAAATAATCGGGTTTATATTTATCATTATAAACAGGGTAAAATAGATGCCTGGGTGGTTTTTTATAATCCTACACGTATTCTGGATCGCCTGCCCCGCCGGTTAGAAGAGCATCATATCGTTAAACTTGGGCAACAGGTAGGTAAGTTTCATAAGGCCTGCAAGCACATAAAAAATGTGCTGCCAAAATCGTCTAAAACACTCCGTACTGATATCTACTCGTTGATGCACCAATTGGAAGTTAACGAAAAACAGTTCGGCTCTGCCATGAAAGCTGATTTTCTGAAATATCACTGTGAAACGTTCCTCAAAAATCGCTCTAAATACACCATGAGCTCGTTTGACATTATTCCGGTTTTTATAGATTGGAACATAGGGAATTTTTCTGTGGATAGTAATCTTAATTTGTACTCTCGTTGGGATTACGACTGGTTCCGGATGAGCTATCGTGTGCTTGACTTTTATTTTTTAAGTAGGGTAGTGTCTGATATTGGCGATAGAACAGTGTTCAGCTATGGCATTAACACCTTAAATGAGGAGCGTTTTATATTGTTCTTAAGGGAATATCATGCTGTAAATCCGCTTACCGCAAATGAAGTTCGATTCTTAAAAGAAGCGTACCGCTTTTTTATTCTGAATTATGTTATAAAGGATGGCAAGTACTTTTTTGCCGAGCAATATGCAAAAAAACTGCAAGCTGAGGCGTTTGAGATCTATCTTCCATCAGTAGACCGGGACTTTGATGCTGAAAAATTGGTGGCAGCATTAAACCTCGATTAACATCCTCAGGAGCTTGTTTGCATTTGCCGTGTAAAATGATATATTTGAACTTACCCTATCTAATACCCACAAAATAAGCATGCAGCGAATTGATAATTTCAAAACCATTATTGACAAATATGATGTAGTGTTTTTTGATGCGTTTGGGGTGTTAAAAAACTACACAGGGCTTGTTAAGGGTATTGAAGGGACTTTTGAATATCTGGCCGAGCAAAATAAAGAATATTATATAGTAACCAACGATGCATCGCGCAGCCCTGAACAATTGGCCGCCTCGTATCACTTACTTGGACTAAATGCCATTACAGCTGATAGAATTATCTCATCGGGCATGCTTACCAAGGAATATCTTGATTTGAAAGTTCAGGACGGTATAGTTGCCTATTTGGGTACAGAAAATTCTGCTCATTATATTGAAAGTTCCGGTCTCCACACCATACCAGTCTCGCAAATAAACTCGGATAATTTTGATCAGGTTAACGCATTGATTTTTTTGGACGACGAAGGTTTTGACTGGCGTAATGATCTGAACACCGCTGTTAATTTGCTTCGCAGGAGGCCGATACCAGCTATTGTGGCAAATACAGATTACGCTTATCCTGTATCTGTAAAAAATGTAGCGGTGGCAATTGGTGGTTTAGCTAAAATGATGGAGGATATTGTTGGTAAGGCGTTTATCCGTTTTGGGAAACCTGATTCGCAAATGTTTATGTTTGCTTATGATCTGATACGTGAGTACCGTACTATCAGCAAAAAAGATATTGTTATGGTGGGTGACACCTTACAGACGGATATTTTGGGTGGTAATAAATATGGCCTGGATACCGTGCTGGTTTTATCGGGCAATACCCTTGCTAAAGATGCAGACGTTCGTATAAATTCTACAGGTATTGTGCCGACTTATATCTGCGAATCTGCTGTAATAGAACGTGATATGTTTTAATTACAATTCACACAATCTATCGTAGTCTTCGGGCGTGTCAATATCAAAAGCGCCTAATGGAAAAGAAATTTCAACTACTGCTTTCTGATGTTTTTGGATTATCTTTTTTGCTCCCTCGTTCCCCGTCATTGCTAACAATTCTTTAAAAAACGCCCTATCAAATAAAACCGGCGGCCCCAATGTGTTATTGTATGAACTTGCAACTATTTTGCCGGGAGTTGCCTGATTGATTAATTTGTTAACGAACTCATGATCTACAAGCGGTTGATCGGTAAGCATAAACAGTACCGAAGAAAGCTCCGACTGAAGTTTTAACAACTCACCTAAACAGAAACTAATGCTTGTACTCATGCCATCCGCCCAATTTTGATTTTTAAAAATGCGCACAGGTTCGGTGCTTATGGTAGGAGATATTATATCAGCATTAGCACCTAAAACTACGGCAACAGCATTGGCTTTAGAAGCCAGGGCCATTTTTACAGCAGTTTGTAGCAATGTTTGACCATTAAAAAGCAGATTTTGTTTTGCTTCACCCATTCGGCTTGACGAACCGGCTGCCAAAATTATAATGCCCGTCATAATGCCTGTTTGATGATCTGGTCGGCGCGGTCGTGTATAAATGTCTTATTTCTTAAAGAAACTGCAATACTTTTCTTTAAAACAGCCTGTATTTCTGAGAGGATGGATAGCGCTATTTCATCAGCGTTTTCTGATCCTATTGCCAGTCCGGCAGGGCCATAAATGTTTTCCAATTGATTATCGGTTATTTCAAGTCCTTCCTCCTGCATATCATTAAGCATTCGGTTCAAACGCTTTTTAGGCCCCAGGCAGCCTATATAGGCCAATTGCAAAGGCAATAATTGCTTTAGCATAGCCATATCGTAGTTAAAGTTGTGCGTCATTAGCACCACCGCCGTTCTTTCATCAAGCAATAACGATGAAAGTGCCTGCTCTGGTTTGGCAGTGATAACCTGCTTAGCCAAAGGAAATCGTGTAGGCACTGCATAGTTTGCGCGCCCATCAACTATTGTAACCTGCCAGCCTAAAACTACAGCAAAGTTCATAAGCGGAATAGCATCATTGCCGGCGCCAAATATTACCATGGAAACGGCGGGTTGAAGAAGTTCCACAAAACATGTAAACTCATCATCGTATGAATATGCTTTTGTCACTGAGTTGCCATTTCGAAGCACGTAGCGCGCATCATCCATTACTGCATTTTTAATAATATTGTCGGGAAAGTTGTTTGTTATAAATTCGTCATCCGATAATAGCAAACAAGTTCCGGGTTGCTCTTTCTTTTTATCTTTTAATGAAAAAAGCGTTGCTAAAACAACAGGACGCCTTCGACTTAAAAATAACTTGAATAAGTTAACAGGACTATTCTCGTCATTGGTTGACAGCGGTTCAATCAAGATATGGATAATGCCATTACAACCTAACCCGACGCCAAATTTCGCATCGTCATCGTCGGTAGTATCGTAAGTAACCAACATCGGGCGATTTTGTGCCATTGCTAAACGGGCCTTACGCAAAGCATCTCCCTCAAGACAGCCCCCGCTTATTGCGCCCGTAAGCTCACCATCATCTGCAATTAACATGCGTGCGCCTGCATGGCGATAGGACGAGCCCTCAACATGCACTACTGTTGCCAGAGCGGTTTGCTTTCCAAGGGCCATCGCCTTATCAAAAGCGGTTACAATATCCTGCAGTTCTTTCATTTAAAACAAATATAAACGAATGTTTGGAGCATGAGTACGTAACAATAGCCACATTTTTGTGATAAAACGACAATTAAAAAACACGGCGTACCATGGATATGTGTAATTTTACAATAACATCAATACGAAAGGGCCAATTGTTAACGGATAATCACGGCAGAAAAATAAATTATCTACGCCTGGCGGTGACAGACAGGTGCAACTTGCGCTGTTTTTATTGCATGCCCGAAGAAGGGCTCAATTGGCTGTCGCGGACGGAGCTAATGAGCTACGAGGAAATGATGCGTGTTTGTTCGCTTCTGGTGAAAATGGGCATAGAGAAGATCCGTATTACAGGTGGCGAACCTTTTGTCCGCAAAGATATAATGAGCTTATTGGCAAGCTTATCTAAACTAAATGGGCTAAAGGACCTCAGCATGACCACGAACGGCGTACTTACGGCGCCTTATGTTGTTGAAATGAAGAAACTGGGGATTAATACCGTCAATTTAAGTTTAGATACACTGGACCCTAACCGCTTCTTCACTATTACGCTTCGTGATGAGTTTGCAAAGGTGATGGATACATTGCAGGAGTTGCTTCGGAATGACATGACTGTTAAAATAAATGCTGTGGTTATGGCAGGCAAGAACACTCAGGATATTGTTCCGTTGGTTGAGTTAACTAAACATTTGCCCGTAAGTGTACGCTTCATTGAAGAAATGCCTTTTAACGGCGATGGCCATGTTTATAAAGGATTAGAATGGGATCATGCGCGTATTCTGAATGAGATCCAACAGCATTACCCGTCTATAAAGAAAAGCGTTGATCCGGCTAATTCAACAGCCTATAATTACGACATACCGGGACATAAGGGGAGCGTAGGTATAATTGCAGCCTATTCCCGCACGTTTTGCGGTACATGCAATCGTATACGCGTTACGCCGCAGGGAACTCTGAAAACTTGTCTCTACGATGATGGCGTAATGAATGTTAAAGACCTAATGAGGGCGGGATCTGACGATGATCAACTGGAACAACATTTAATGACTGCCTTTGGTACACGCATAAAAGACGGTTGGGAGGCAGAACGTCAACGTGTTGCTAAAACCGGAATACATGAATCAATGGCCACGATAGGTGGATAGTAATACATCTCCAAAAATCTATAAACTAATAAAATGATAACGGTTGAAGAAGCCGAAGAACTAATATTTAGCAACGCCGGCGATTACGGTGCTGAAATAATTTTGTTTGAAGAATCGCTGGGACGTGTGTTGGCTGAAACTATAAGAGCTGACCGCGATCTGCCACCTTTTAACAGGGTGAGCATGGATGGTATTGCCATAAAATATGCCGACTTTGAACAAGGAATAACAACTTTTATAATAAAAGCCACACAAGCCGCAGGGGATACGCCAGTAAATGTGGAACAAGCAGGGGAATGTATTGAGATAATGACAGGTGCTGCGTTACCCGAATCAGTTGATACGGTGATAAGATACGAGGATCTGGAGATAAGTGATGGTAAAGCCACTTTAAAAGTTAGCGAGATAAAGAAAGGGCAGAATATTCATATTCGCGGCGCGGATAGGAGGCAGGGAGATGTTGTTTTAACACCAGGCAGTGTCGTGTCTCCGGCGGTGATAAGCATGGTAGCCTCAGTAGGCGAAACCGAACTGAGGGTAAGGCGGAAACCGAGAGTGGTAATCGTGTCATCGGGCGACGAACTGGTGGAAGTGGCAGTAAAGCCAAGGCCTTATCAGATAAGGCGCTCTAATAGTTACATGGTTAAGGCGATACTTGAGCATGCTGGAATTGACGCGGGTATGGTTCATATTCCCGATGAGCCTGAGGCCATCAAATCAACATTACAGCAATGCCTTGTTAACTTTGATGTGCTGCTGCTAAGCGGCGGCATATCAATGGGTAAGTTCGATTATATTCCGCAAGTTTTAAAAGAGTTGCGGGTAGAGCAGATATTTCACAAGGTGCTGCAACGTCCCGGCAAACCTTTTTGGTTTGGTAAGCACGTTGCCGGGCCTGTTGTATTTGCATTTCCGGGTAATCCTGTTGCTACATTTATGTGTACCCAGCGGTATTTTGTACCCTGGCTTAATAAAACTTTAGGTGCAGAAACGAAACCGCCTACCTATGCTGTTTTAAATGCCGATATAACTTTTCAACCGCCGTTGCAATACTTTTTACAGGTAAAATTGACCTTTGCTGGCAATGGAAGGCTACTTGCCACACCGGTTGAAGGTAATGGTTCGGGTGATTTTGCTAATTTAGCAGATACAGATGCGTTTATGGAGCTACCTTTAAATAAAACTGAATTCAAAAAGGATGATGTTTATCGCGTGTGGGTGTTTAACCAACTACAATAATGAGCGAATTTACTCACTTAGATAAAAGCGGCAAAGCTACAATGGTTGACGTTTCAGCCAAAGCGGTAACGCACCGTACCGCAACAGCTCGCGCTTCGGTTTTTTTGCCTGATGTGGTTTTAGAGCAGCTAAACGATGGCGATCTTACAACAAAAAAAGGTTCAGTATTGCAGACGGCGATTATAGCAGGCATTATGGCGGCAAAAAAAACCGGTGACCTGATACCGCTTTGCCATCCGTTAGGAATGGATAATTGCAAAATAGATATTAGCATAAATAAGCAGGAGGTAGTAATTGACTGCACCGCGAGTATATCAGCAAAAACTGGTATAGAAATGGAAGCTTTGGTTGGAGCAAGTGTTGCAGCGTTGACAATTTACGATATGTGCAAAGCATTGAGCCACGACATTGTTATAAAAGAAATAAAATTGATTGAAAAAACCGGAGGTAAGCGTGACTTTAAAAGAGCATAAAAAACATGCCTCGCTTGCAAAACCTTCAACCGGCAATTTCGGTAGGAATGAGTGGGCCATTGTGGGTGCGCCGTGTGTTAATATTAAACTATTAGCTAACGACGTGATACAAGCGTTGTCGCCCCAATATAAGTGCGCGTATGTGGATGCTTCACACAATGATGAAGTAGTTTCGCCTCCGGGGCGCTTAGCCGCAGGCGCTTATTTAGAATATGTTGACCAACAAAATCATCATCAGTTTAATTATAACGCTGCACTTTCGCCGGTTGAACTGAAACAACAATTTTGGAATGCTGATATAGTTTTGGTTAACGGTAACCATCAACAGGCAAAGGCGCAGGTGGTGATCATACATCCTAACAAAATGGCATCACTGCAAAAGCGTGTGGATCAGCTTACCAATGTGGAGTTGATACTATTAGCTGATGGCGCTGACCATGTTTTTGATTTTGTTAAAGAAGCGTTGCCTGATTGGCAACAAATTCCACTTTATGGTTTAAATGAAACGGATAAGATCATCTCTTTTTTTGAAGACAAGTTACAATTGGCCAAGCCGCCTTTAAAAGGTTTGGTTTTAGCCGGGGGACAAAGCCTGCGTATGGGTCATGATAAAGGGGCTGTTAATTGGCATGGAACTGAGCAGCGTTATTACATGGCAGATATGTTAGCTGAATTTTGCAGCGATGTTTATCTATCCTGCCGCACAGAACAAATAGAAACATTTGATACCCGATACCAAGCGATTGAAGACACATTTACGGGTCTGGGTCCGTTTGGCGCTATTCTTTCTGCATTTAGACATGACCCCAACAGCGCCTGGCTGGTAGTTGCTTGTGATTTGCCATTGTTGGATAGACTTGCTCTGCAAAACCTTGTGGATAATCGCGACGCATCAGCAGTTGCAACTGCTTATAAAAATGAAGAGGAGGGTTTCCCTGAACCGCTTATCACTATATGGGAGCCAAAGGCATACCCTCGTTTGTTGAATTATCTTTCAGGGATATTCATGTCCGCGCAAAGTTTTAATAAACAGTAATATCAGATTGCTACATGCTATCAATAAAAAAGCGTTTACTAACGTAAATACTCCGGAGGAATTGGAGGCGATCAAAGAACAATTGACTGTTAAAAATACATCAATACAATGAATGCCGACCAGCTAAGATATAGCTGCCAGATAGCGTTGCCTGGTTTTGGTGAGTTGGGACAGCAATTACTGCAACGAGCAAAAGTATTGGTGGTTGGAGCAGGCGGCCTGGGGTGTCCTGCTGCTCAATATCTTGCGGCCGCAGGAGTTGGCACTTTAGGAATTGCGGATTTTGATGTAGTAGGGGCAAGCAACCTGCATAGACAGATATTATACACGCCGGCAGATATTGGTAGGAAAAAAGTAGACGTTGCTGTAGATCGCCTGACGAATCAAAATCCCGCCATAAAAATAGTTGCGCATGATTTGAAGGTAACGTCTGCCAACGTGTTGACGTTAATAAATAGGTATGATATTGTATTAGATGGTACCGATAACTTTGAAAGCCGCTATCTGATTAATGATGCTTGTGTAATTACCGGCAAACCCATTGTTTACGGCGCAATTTATCAATATGAAGGACAGGTTGCAGTATGGAATGTGAAAAATCAGGACGGTACCCTATCTCCTAATTATCGCGATCTTTTTCCGCAGGTTAATGCAAGTTTAATACCCAATTGTGCCGATGGGGGTGTTATCCCAACGCTGGCGGGCATCATTGGTTGTATTCAGGCTAACGAAGTGATTAAATACATTACGCAAACAGGTGAATTATTAGCGGGCAAGGTGTTGGTATTTGATGCTGCTACTTTACAGAGTCGCGCTATTAAGATAGGCTATAGTACACAAACTAATATTACCGGTCTTACTGAAACTATCACTATTCCTGTAATGTCGGTGCAAGAGGTTAAGGCCGGTTTAGCTGAAGACACGTTGGAATTAGTTGACATTCGCACAGACCAGGAACGCGATGCCATTAACATAGGCGGCGTTCATTTTGAGGCAGATGAGGTTGATGAACATGCTGGTTATTTAACCAACGCACGTGTAAAGGTACTCTACTGCTCGTCGGGCAAGCGCAGTGCTGAGGCTGTTAAGCTTATCAAACAAAAATGGCCGAATGCAAAAGTCTTTTCGTTAGAAGGCGGTTTAAAAGCATGGTTTGAGAGTGTGTAGATTATTTTATCTTCTTCTTTAGTAACGAATTTAGCCGCTTTTTACGGATGCGCCGCTACCCAAACCTCGCCATCCTCAAAAATTTCCTTTTTCCAGATAGGTACTGTTTCTTTAAGTGTATCAATAATATAGCGGCAGGCATCAAAAGCGGCTGCACGATGGGCGGCAGCCACAGCTATGATTACAGGAATCTCGCCAATTTGCAAAACACCCGTGCGGTGGTGTATCAATATTTTTTGTACCGGCCATTTAGCTAATGCTTGTGCGGCTATCTTTTCCATCTCGCGCAGCGCCATAGTTTCATAAGCCTCAAATTCAAGCCGGGTTACAGATTTCCCTTTGGTGGCGTTACGTACAGTTCCAATAAATATATCGATCCCACCTGAATCAGGCGACATGACCCATCCTACACATTCCTGTACGTTTAGGGTTGATGGCGATAATTTTATGTTGGTGTTCATTGTTGAAATTTATAGCCTAACCGCCGCTAACAGGAGGGATGATGGCTATTTCGTCGCGTTCATGGATAGTATCTCCGTCCAGCGCATATTCATTGTTTACGGCTATCATGTAAGTTGACAATTGTTTTAGCCGGGGATACCGCTGCTCCAGTATGTACCTAAGGTTTGACACCGTAGCGTCGTTTGGCAACTCGGCATTTGTCGTCGAACCGTTGAATATTTCTTTTGCTATACCAAAAGCAAGTACGTTGATCTGCATTTTACAATATTGATATACAAATATGGGTATTGCTGTTTGTAGGCGCAAATTACTTTTTTACAACCAAAATACCGACTGCCGGAAACGTGGTTAAAAAGTTAGCGGTTAAATGTTCAGTCTTTAAGCCGAGTTTGTCAAAATTGCTCTGATATTCCTTCATGTGCCTAAAATCTGCAATTATAGCGTGCCCGCCGCCTTTAAGCACACGTTTAATTTCTCGACAAGCATTTAACCGGCCGTTCTTATCATATATGTTATGGAGACACATGTTGCTCAATACCACATTAAAAGTCTCATCGGCAAATCTCATTTGCATTACGTTTTCATTTAAAACCTCAACTTTATCGGCAACACCTTCAATAGTAGCGTTATTAAGAGCAGCCTCGGCATTATTGCCGGAAAGATCCTCCGCATTCCAAATGTCAATACCGGTAGATTTACCTGTAGTAAGCCTTTTGGCGGCGCCGATCATCAACAGGCCTTTACCCGTTCCAACGTCCAGTACATTTTCGTCACCCTTCCATGTTACAAGATCAAGCATGCGTTCGCTGTGTTTATACTTCCCCCATAAAGAATAAGCGAGCATAAGTATAGCGCCTAAGGCAAAGCCCAGCGCGGTCCATATAAAACTTCTCGTTACAATGGTTATGGATCCGATTTTTACAACAGGGACAAAAACAGCCAGAGCGGCGCTGGCGATGGCCGCTATAACAAGATTGCGGATCACGCCAGGCGCATCAGTACCATAATTGGGTTTGTTTTGGATAATTTGCCGCACCGAAATTTTAGATTAAATCTACATAAATGTAAATAATTTTTTTTAGAAAAAATATATAAAGTATATGGATTTAGTAGTATATTTGTTTTGTTATTAAAACAGGAGTAAAAAATAGATGAATAACTCAATGCATAACTCATTATACAAAGCGGTTAAAGCTTACGAGGAAATTTATGGGTTATGTAATTGTTGTCGGCGAATGTAGAGACCTGATTTTACAGGGAAATTCAAAAACAATCAATTTTTACTTTATTTCTAATTAAAATGGCAACTACATCCACTATAAAATACCCTTCATTTGATCTGTTAGAAGCAACAATAGACAGGGACCTTTCTTATAAAAACTATCAATCACTTAAACCGGTTAAATCCGGCTATGCAATTTCTCGCATCGGGTTTGATTTTGCCTATTCGCGCTGGCAAAGCTTTTTAAACGGCTTACCGGATGATACTTTTGTAGCTACAAAGCAATTATATGGACAACCGCTTGTTATTAGCTTTTACTCAAAATATTGGAATGGCAAAGGTGCAGAATATCTTAAGCAATTAAGCAATTTGCATAAAGAAGTTAAAGCCAACGGTGGTAGCTTGATTTTAATCAGCGCTGAAGCACTCAACGAAGAATTGGCCAATATGGTATTCAGAAACAACCTTTCATTAACCTTCTATTTTGATCAGAACAACTCCATTGCAGAGCAGTTAGGTGTTTATTCCGAAAACGACCCTATCTGGAACTGGTTTGCGGGTATAGATCTGAATGTGCCTTTATTATCAACCTTTGTTATAGCAACCGGGAATATTGTGGTATTTGATCATAATCATCGCGATCATGACGAAATTTTGTCGAACTATGAGATTATCAAGGCAGTTAGCGATTCAGCTTATATAAGCAACCTGTTATTATCAGCATAAGTTTTCACATTTTTATAGAAGGGCCGATTGTTTTGCAGTTGGCTTTTTTGTTGCATTTATATTTTTAAGTTAAAACTGAAATCACACTTATATCGTTGATACCGATATGAACTTCCCGTTTAAAATTTTCATTTGGTTGGCCGCTTTGTTTGTTACCTCAAAAATATATGCTCAAACCACTGCGCAGCAACTTACAGAACAAATTGTGGTTGACGGTATGAATCGGAAGATTGTCACCTATATTCCCACTAATAGTAAAAGTGAGCTGATGCCACTGGTGATATCGCTTCACGGCGGTTTTGCTACACCTAAATCTCAATTTCGGCTGGCTGATTTCAGGCCCATTGCGGATAAAGAGAAGTTTATAATAGTTTGTCCGGCATCAAAACGTATGTGGCATGACGGTGCAGACAACAAAGGGATTGATGACGTGAAATTTATCGGTCAGGTTATAAGCTACATGATAACAAAGTATAAAGCTGATCCTGAACGTGTTTACATTACGGGAATATCAAACGGTGGTTTTATGACTACCCGGCTAGCCTGCGAAATTCCGAACCGTATTGCTGCCATAGCTGTTGTTGCTGCAACATTGGATGTAGGAGAAGGATATGATGTAAAAAGCCCTATGCCTGTTATTTATATGCATGGTACCACAGACCCAATTATTGGTTATAACGGTGGTAAATTGTTTGGGCGAAAAATGTATTCGCACCGGGAAATAATTGAGAAATGGGTTGCAATTAATGATTGTTATCCCGAGCCAGTAAAGACCGATATTCCGGATAGCAGCCACGACGGTACGGAGGTTTTTAAGCAAGAATATGTTAACAAAAGCACCGGGTTGAAAGTAATAAGCTATAGCATTGGCAATGGCGGGCATACCTGGCCCGGCGGGCGGCAATATTTTCCTGAATTCATCATTGGTAAAACAACACGCAACTTAAACGCCTGCCAAACCATTTGGGATTTCTTTAAAAATTATAAGAAGAAGCAATCCTAATATGCAGGCTTAAACTGGTTTTATAAATATATTAGCGCAAAATTTATCTTTTTCAATATCGCCTATCGAACAATTGCTGCGGCAATTGTTATCCCCGAGAGAAATAACATGAGTATACCGTTAACATCTGACCATATAAAACAACAACAGGAGCAAAAGCTACAACAACTGCTAGCTTACCTAAATGAGCATTCGCCATTTTACAGAGAAATGTTTTCCGATAATGGGATAGATATTAGTGTAATAAAGAGTTTGGAAGACCTTACCTTGTTGCCGGTAACGCATAAGGAAGATCTGCAAAAAAGGAACGACGATTTTTTATGTGTCCCCAAAAACCAGATAATTGAATATGCGTCAACTTCAGGAACATTAGGTAGCCCAGTTACCATTGCTCTTACCGACAATGACTTGAGCAGATTGACACTTAATGAATATAATTCGTTCGTTTGTGCTGATGGTACATCGGAGGATATTTATCAGCTGATGCTGACGCTCGACAGGCAGTTTATGGCCGGTATAGCATATTATTCGGGCTTGCGCAAGTTGGGAGCAGGGATTATAAGGTTGGGCCCCGGTGTGCCCGTGCTACAGTTGGAAACCATACTGCGCTTGCAACCAACAGCGATAGTAGCAGTGCCATCGTTTATTTTAAAGCTGATACAATTTGCGAAGGACAACCACATTGAACTCAATGACACATCAGTTAAAAAAGCCATCTGTATTGGCGAAAACATCCGCAACAGCGATTATTCTTTTAATATCCTGGGTAAAAAAATAACCGAAAGCTGGGATATCCAACTTTTTTCCACCTATGCATCAACCGAAATGCAAACCGCCTTTACAGAATGCGGGCAGGGTAGAGGCGGGCATTTACAGCCGGATCTGCTGATTGCTGAATTGCTAGATGAAAATAACCAACCTGTACCACCGCACACTTCGGGCGAATTAACCATAACTACCTTAGGGGTTGAGGGTATGCCTCTGTTACGTTATAAAACAGGTGATATCTGTATGTATGATGAAACCCCATGCAACTGCGGCCGTACAGATATGCGGCTTTCGCCGATAATTGGGCGGAAAAAGCAGATGATAAAATTTAAGGGCACCACGCTGTATCCGCCTGCTATGTTTGATCTTTTGAATGAAATGGAGGAGGTGCTTGATTATGTTGTTGAAGTTTATTCAAATGATATCGGTATGGACGAGGTCTTACTGCATTTACTTCCGATGGATGACAGCAAGGCATGCGACAACCGCATACGTGCCTATTTGCAGGCAAGGTTGCGGGTAAGTCCGCACGTAAACTATCTCGGAGTTGAACAACTGCAAAAAATGCAATTTCCAGAATCGGTTAGAAAAGCCGTGAAGTTTATTGACAGACGTGGCAACTCTTGATGAAAGCAGAATATGCCAACAATAATTGAAACTCCCCGACTTATTATTCGCGACATTACGTCGGACGATCTGCAGGGAATGTTTGAACTTGACTCGGATGCAGAGGTGTATAAATATTTAGGTAACGACCTTATAACGTCAATTGACGGGAGTGAAAAATTGATTGCTTTTATCCGGCAACAGTACCTGGATAATGGCATAGGACGATGGGCAATGGTTGAAAAAGACAGCGGAAGTTTTATGGGATGGACCGGATTTAAGCTCATATCCGAAACAATAAATGGTCAATCGGGTTATTACGACCTGGGTTATAGAATACTACCGCGCTATTGGGGAAAGGGTTATGCCACAGAAAGCGCAAAAGCCTGCTTAAAGTATGGCCTGGACACATTAAACTTAACGCCAATTTATGCTATGACAAATGCGGAAAATACAGCGTCAAAAAATGTGTTGATCAAAACTGGTTTTATACCTTCAGGCACCTTTCTGCATCGTAATATTTTGCATCATTGGTTTGTAATAAGCGCTTAAGTTGACTTTAACCCGCTATATATTTATACATTTACCATTTAAATAATTAACACTACAATTTGCCCATGATACTTATTGGACAAAGCAAACTCACACTAAAAGATTTTTCTGAAATAATATTTAATAGCCAGGAAGTTGAGTTAGATGCGGCGGCAATCAAAAATGTGGAGGACAGCTTTCAGTTTTTACAAAGTTTCTCATCCAATAAATTAATATACGGTATAAATACCGGCTTTGGGCCAATGGCTCAATACAAAGTAAGCGAAGAGAATTTATTGCAATTGCAGTATAATCTTATTCGCAGCCACAGTTCGGGCAGCGGGGCACTTTTGTCGCCTGTTTTTACTAAGGCTTTAATGATTGCGCGATTGAATAGCCTTATTCAAGGTTATTCGGGGGTTCATCCGGACATAATTAACCTGCTTAAGCAACTCATCAATAACGATATAACGCCGGTGGTTTTTGAACATGGTGGTGTAGGCGCCAGCGGCGATCTGGTTCAGCTGGCACATTTGGGTTTAGTGCTGATAGGAGAGGGTGAAGTCACCTACGAAGGCAGATTGCAGGCAACCGCTGATGTGTTTAAAAAACTTAACATACAACCATTAAGCATCCGCGTACGCGAAGGATTAGCCACCATAAACGGCACCTCAGCCATGACCGGTATTGGCATGGTCAATATCGCGCATGCGCAAAAATTACTGGCTTGGTCAATTATGTTTTCAGCAATGACCAACGAGGTTGTAAAAGCGTATGATGATCATTATTCGCATGAGCTCAACATCGTAAAACATCACGAAGGCCAAAATAGAGTTGCCGCTACACTTCGTAATATACTGTACGGTAGTAAAATGATCCGCAGCCGTACCGACCATCTATATCATCCTGCTAATATAGAACAGGAAGTTTTTGAAGATAAGGTACAGGAATATTACTCCCTACGTTGCGTTACGCAGGTGCTCGGGCCGGTATCAGATACAATTGACAACGCTGAACATGTATTGGTAAATGAGTTGAACTCTGTTAATGATAATCCTGTTATTGATCATCATAATGGTAACGTGTTTCATGGTGGTAACTTCCATGGCGATTACGTGTCGCTTGAAATGGATAAACTAAAGATAGCAATCACCAAATTGTCCATGCTTTCTGAGCGCCAGTTGAACTATTTACTGAATGATAAACTGAATCAAAAATTTCCACCATTTGTAAACCTGGGTGTTTTAGGATTTAATTTCGGTATGCAGGGTGTGCAGTTTACAGCTACCTCGACGGTTGCCGAAAATCAAACTTTATCGTTCCCAATGTATGTGCACAGTATTCCAAATAATAATGATAATCAGGATATTGTGAGCATGGGCTGCAACGCAGCTTTAATTACTTCTAAAGTAATTGACAATGCATTTACGGTATTATCTATACAATTAATGAGCCTTTTACAGGCAGTTGATTACCTGCAATGCCAGGCTGAAATGGCACCGATAACCCATCAGTTATATAAAGACGTTAGGGAATTTTTTCCTAAGTTTATTGAAGATATGCCAAAGTACAAAGTAATGGAGCGGGTTAAGCAATATTTACAAACTACAACGCCACTAGCAGCACAAACAATATGAAATGCGCATTGGTTACCGGCGGCTCAAGAGGCATAGGCAGAGCTATTTGCTTAAAAATGGCTGCCATGGGTTATTATGTATTGGTAAATTATAAAAGTAATACTACCGAAGCTGAAAATACACTTGCGCAGATAAAACAGGCAGGCGGCACCGGCGAACTGCTTGCTTTTAATGTTGCCGATAAAGAACAGATTAAGGAGGTGCTGCAAGACTGGATAAACAGTAATGAAAGCGCAGATATTGAAGTGCTTGTGAATAATGCCGGTATACGTGACGACAGTTTAATGGTATGGCTGAAAGATGAGCAGTGGGATAACGTGATAAAAACCAGCTTAGATAGCTTTTTCTATGTCACCAGGTTAGTATTAGAAGAGATGATGTTGAATCGTTTTGGACGCATTATTAACGTTGTGTCGCTATCCGGAATAAAGGGTCTGCCGGGTCAAACTAACTACTCAGCCGCAAAAGCTGGCGTTATTGGCGCAACCAAAGCTTTGGCGCAGGAGGTTGGACGTAGTGGAATTACTGTAAACGCCGTAGCCCCGGGTTTTATAAAAACCGACATGACCGAAGGTTTGGAAGAAAAAGAATTACGAAGAAATATCCCTGTTAATCGTTTTGGCCTGCCCGAAGAAGTAGCTCATGCAGTAGGATTTTTAGCATCAAAAGAAGCCTCATACATAACCGGCGAGGTTTTATCAATTAACGGGGGCTTGTATACCTAATGGAAGAGTTGGATATATTATCATTGATCCCGCAAAAACCCCCTTTTGTTATGGTGGATGAATTGTTTTTCTCTGACGATAATATCACACGTACAAAGTTTGTTGTTCCAGCAGATAACGTATTTGTTATCAACGACGAGTTCAGCGAAGCAGGTTTAATGGAAAACATGGCCCAAACTGCGGCGGCCGGGTCAGGTAATATGGCCAGGATAGAGAACCGCGCCGTTACAACCGGATACATCGGTCAGGTAAAAAACCTAGAGGTTTTTGAATTACCTAAAGCGGGTGATGAGCTGCTTACCGAGATAAAAATAGAGGTACAGGTTTTTGATGCTGGTATTGTATCGGGCAAGGTGTGGCGTGGTGATAATCTGCTTGCGCAATGTGAAATGAAAATATTTATCAACCAGTAATGCGACCAGTTTACGTAGCTGCCGACAATATTATATCGCCCATAGGTAATACCACTGCCCGCAATATGGAGCAGCTGAAAAACGGCGTTTCGGGAATAGCAGAACACAATAATGCTGACATCTCTTCAACTTCTTTTTATGCATCGTTATTTAATGAAGACGATTTTAAGAACGATGCAAATTATACCAAATTTGAAAAACTCCTTATTGCTTCGGTGGAACAAGCTTTAAGCGGTTGTGACATTAACCCTAAAGATGAGCGCACTATTCTTATCGTTTCATCAACCAAAGGCAACATAAGTTTACTGGAGACAGAACCTGATCGCCCTGATTTAAAAACGCGGATAGCCTTGCACACTTCAGCAAAATTGATAGCGGAATATTTTGGTTTTAAGCATACACCTCTCGTCGTCTCCAATGCTTGTATATCGGGCATTATGGCGATCTTAACAGGGTTGCGGTTGATACAAACCGGTCAGTATGATAACGCCGTGCTTGTTGGTGCAGATGTAATAACCAAATTTGTGTTATCAGGCTTTCAATCATTCCAGGCTGTGAGCAATGAGCCTTGCAAACCGTTTGATGCCAACAGAACCGGAATTACTTTGGGCGAGGGTGCTGCAACCTTGATCTTAACGGCCCACGAGAAGTATAGCAACGGGATAAAGGTTTTATCAGGAGCTGTAAGTAATGATGCCAACCACATTTCTGCGCCATCGCGCACCGGCGAGGAGCTTTGCCAGGCAATTGAACAATCTCTTGATGATGCTGGCTTAACGGCTCTGGATATAGATCTTGCATCTGCACACGGAACCGCTACGATGTATAACGATGAGATGGAGGCCAAAGCTTTGGCTTTAGCCGGATTGAGCAACGTTCCTACCAATAGCCTTAAAGGCTACTATGGTCACACTTTAGGTGCGGCCGGGCTCATTGAATCGGTTATATCTTTACAGTCGCTTAAAGAGGGTATCGTACTGCCTACCCTGGGCTTTGAATCGTTAGGTGTGAGCAATGATATTAATGTCACCACTCATTTGACATCGTCCCCAATAAAAACGTTTATAAAAACTGCATCGGGCTTTGGGGGCTGTAACGGTGCCGTGATATTTCGCAAGTAGCTTGTTGGCAAAGCATATTTTCCTTATTTTAAGCTGATGTTTCAATTTAAGCAGTTTAGCGTTGATCAAAGTAACTGCGCCATGAAGATCAATACCGATGGCGTGCTGTTGGGCGCATTAGCTGAAAGCGATAGCCCGGCAACTATTTTAGATATCGGAACCGGAACCGGCGTTATAGCCCTTATGTTGGCACAACGATTTGGCAATGCTAAAATTGACGCAGTCGAAATTGATGAATCAGCGGCAGACACTGCTGAAGCAAATTGTCGGAGCTCGCCATTTGCAAACCGGCTTAGCATCTATGCCGTTGGATTTGAGGATTTTTTTGAAAGATATCCTGACAGGCAATATGATCTGATCGTTTCAAATCCACCGTTTTATATAAATTCCCTGCTTTCTCCGATAGAGAAAAAGCAGTTAGCTAAACATGCAGGCGAGTTTTTTTTTAAGGATATGCTTAGTAGCATTTCAAAACATCTTTCCGAGCAGGGCTCTTGTTGGCTGATTCTTCCTCTGCAAACGGCAGAACTTGTAAAATTGACAGCTCCTCACGTGAGCTTATATATCAATAAAATCATCTATGTAAAGTCATTTGCTGCGAAAGACCCGCATCGCGAGATCTTGGTGCTTAGTCGTCTGCAATATAATACCCGGGAGGAGCAGTTTGTGATTTATGAATCAGAGGGAGTTTATACTAAACAGTATAAAAATACACTTAAAGAGTTTTTTACAATTTTTTAAATGCCACAAAAATGATTCGTATTGGCCTTATTTCAGATACCCATGGTTTTTTAGACGAACGGGTATTTAAGCATTTTGAACATTGTGACGAAATATGGCACGCGGGTGATTTTGGTACTATTGAAGTTGCAGATAGGTTAGCAGCCTTTAAGCCATTACGTGGGGTATATGGCAATATAGATGGAAAGGAATTAAGGCAAACCTTTCCGGAGAGTTTGAGGTTTAACTGTGAGGGGATGGATGTGTGGATAATCCATATAGGTGGTTATCCTGACAGGTACAGTATACAGGTAAGAAAAGAAATATATAGCAATCCCCCGGGCTTATTCATCTGTGGGCATTCACATATTTTAAAAGTGATTTTCGATAAAAAAATAAATTGCTTACATTTAAATCCGGGAGCCGCAGGGAAGCAGGGTTGGCATAAAACGCGTACACTTATGCGTTTTTCCATAGCCGAGGGTAAAGTAAAAGATATGGAAGTGATAGAACTTAACAACAACACCTAAAAACACAAATACCGCCTATGAAAGTAACAAAGACCCTCGGACAATTTATTATTGAAAAACAAGCAGATTTCCCATATGCCAAAGGCGAGCTTTCCCGATTGTTGCGTGATATAGGTATAGCAGCCAAATTGGTGAACCGCGAAGTGAACAAAGCGGGCTTAGTTGATATCATAGGTGAAGCAGGCACCGAAAACATTCAAGGCGAGAATCAAAAAAAGTTAGACGTTTATGCTAACGAGCAGTTCATCTCGGCACTAACCTATGGCGGCGAATGCTGTATTGTGGTTTCCGAAGAAAACGATGAATATATACACATTGAAGGTGAAGTCTCAAAAAACGCCAAGTATATAGTAGCTATAGACCCCCTGGATGGCTCGTCTAACATTGATGTGAACGTTAATGTGGGCACCATATTTTCTATTTACCGCCGCACCTCGGTAAGTGGCAAACCAACAATGGAAGATATCTTACAAAAAGGGGTTCGACAGGTTGCTGCCGGCTATGTAACCTATGGCTCATCTACCATGTTGGTTTATACTACCGGAAAAGGGGTTAATGGATTTACATTAGATCCGTCAATTGGCGAGTTTTGTCTTTCTCACCCCGAAATGCGTATACCAAAGGATGGTCATATCTATTCTATCAACGAGGGGCATTATACCCACTTCCCCGATGGTGTTAAAAAATATATCAAATATTGTCAGGTAGAAGATGAGGGTACCAGCCGTCCATATACGTCACGTTATATTGGTTCAATGGTAGCTGATCTGCACCGTAATCTTATTTTAGGAGGGATATTTATATATCCTGTAACTGCAAGTGCTCCAAACGGCAAACTGCGTTTGGTATATGAATGTAACCCAATGGCGTTTATAATAGAACAGGCAGGAGGGAAGGCTAGTAACGGCTATCAGCGAATTTTAGACCTTGATGTAAATACCCTTCACCAACGCTCAGCTATTTTTATTGGATCTGAAAATATGGTTAATAAGGCAGAAGAAATGATGTCATTCTTCTCGCCCCAGCAAACAAAAAAGAATTTTAACGGCGACGTGGTGATACAGTAGCTTGGGCATATTACAGCAGCCCACCCTTACTTGCTTCCATTTCAAAAACAGAGTCTATCAGCAAGTTGTTTTGTTTGGCGGCGGCAACAGCTAACTGGTCGCAGCGCTCATTTTCCGGGTGACCGTTGTGGCCGCGTACCCAGTTGAACTTTACATTGTGCAGCTTGCTTATTTCCAGATAGCGCAGCCAAAGGTCCTTGTTCTTCTTGTCCTTGAACCCTTTTTGCAGCCAGCCATATACCCATCGCTTCTCAATAGCATCAATAACGTATTTGGAGTCGGAGCTTATCAAAACATCCTGATTGGGTTTGGTCAACGCTTCCAAACCCTTTATAACAGCCAGCAGCTCCATGCGGTTGTTGGTGGTTTTACGGAAACCTTCTGACAATTCTTTGTAGTGATTTCCCGAGCGCAATATTACCCCGTATCCACCCGGCCCCGGATTACCACTTGATGCGCCGTCTGTAAAAATTTCAATCATTAGTTTAGTTCATGGTTCATTATAACCAACGAACCTATATCTGCGGTAAAAATAAAACTTAACTATGAACTATGAACCATCAACTATGAACTAATTGATCTTCTTCCTTTTCAGGCGCAAAGAATTGCCTATCACCACCACATCAGAGAAAGCCATGGTGAAAGCACCCATCATTGGGTTTAAAAAGCCTAAGGCGGCAACCGGTATAGCTATAACATTGTAAGCAAAGGCCCAAAACAGGTTTTGCTTTATGGTGAGTAGCGTATGCCTGCTTATCTGCAAAAACTTAACTACTGTACTTAGATCATTATTTAATAAAACCACTCTTGCCGATTGTATAGCTACCTGGCTGGCTCCGTTCATGGATATGCCTACATCGGCGCGAGTTAGGGCAGGGGCATCATTTATGCCATCGCCCGCCATAGCGACTACGCGTCCCTCTGCTTGGTATTTTTTTATAGCGTTGAGTTTATCCTCGGGCAATACCTCCGCAACAACCTCATCTATGCCAACCTGCTTTGCAATATAGGCGGCAGTGTTCTTATCATCACCCGTGAGCATCACTACTT
>Ga0164241_10001931_pt1 | contig 23790 bp, 23 predicted proteins | sample OricomyardsoilBY_FD_108780 | JGI IMG/M metagenome (GOLD analysis project Ga0164241, IMG submission 108780) | Backyard soil microbial communities from Emeryville, California, USA - Original compost - Back yard soil (BY) | ecosystem: Environmental > Terrestrial > Soil > Unclassified | place: USA... | reverse complement strand
GGCAAGTTTTTCAGCGCGGATTGAAAATGAAACTGGAACCTTCGCGGCTGAGGAGGTCTCGTCGGGACAGACATGGGATTGTTGCTCAACTTGTTTTTCCCTCGTGCCCCGGGCCTCTGTCTTTGGATCGCGATTTTTTGCACCGGCGTAAATTTCGCGCAGGCCGGCACCACGATCCGGGTCTGGAGCCATCAAGGTCAGGAATCGGAAAATCGCGCCATGCGGGAAATCGCGACGGCGTTTAACGAGGCGCATCGCGAGCAGGCGTGGGCGGTTGAGCTGACTTTTTTTCCCGATTTTCAATACACGGAGAAACTCGCGGTGGCGGCGGCCGCGCGGGATTTACCGGATGCGTTCGATCTCGACGGGCCGTTGGTGGCACGGTTTGCGGAGGTGGGTTTGCTCAAGACGCTGGAGGACGATTTCACGGCGGCGGAGCTGGATGATTTTTTGCCGACGATCCGCGCGCAAGGGACGATCGGCGGGCACCTGTATGCGCTCGGGAGTTTCGACTCGGCGCTCGTGCTTTATTACGACCGGGAAATGCTGGCGCGCGCAGGCGTGCAAGCGCCGGAGGCGGGCGGCGGCTGGACATGGGACGAGTTTCTGGCGGCGTGCGAAAAATTGAAAGCGGCCGGCATCGAGCCGGTGGGATTGCACATGAATGAGAGCGCGGACGAGTGGTTCACGTACGCGTTTTCGCCGGTGGTGTGGTCGGGCGGCGGGCAGTTGATCGACGCGGATTCGTGGCGGGTCGCGGGGGTGCTGGCGGGCGAGAAAAACGTGCGCAGCCTGACGCAGTGGCAGGCGTTGTTCAGCCGCGGGTTTGCGGCGACCGATCCGGTGGAGCCTGATCCGTTCGGGCTGGGAAAAGTGGCGATGGACTGGAGCGGGCACTGGATGGCGCGGTCGCACCTGGCGGCGAAAGGGGGAAAACTCGGCGTCATGCCTTTGCCGATACTGGAAAAACCATCGGCTGCGTGCGGGAGCTGGTGCTGGGCGGTTTCCGCGCGGACGACGCAGCGCGACGTGGCGCGAGCGTGGCTGCACTGGGTGACGGGACGCAGCACAGGCGTCGGTCCGCTGGTGCGCGCGAATGGCGCGGTGCCGGCGAGGCGGTCGGCGTTCGCGGATTTCCCGGAGTATTCGCATCCGCCCTACGCGCTGTTCCGGGCGCAGTTGGAGACCTTCGCGCGCCCGCGGCCGAGAACGCCGGTGTATGCGACGCTCACGCAACGATTCGCGGCGGCGTTGCGGGATATTTCCCGCGGGGCCGACGTGGCCGCGCGGCTAAAGAAAGCGGAGGATGAAGTTCAGCGCGTGATCGATCGCCGGCGGCCGCGGACGTCGGTCTTGGAAGCGGAGGGCGCTCGATGACGGCGTGGCAAAAAGACTTTGGCCGGAAGGCGCCGTTGCTGCTCGCGCCGGCGCTCGGATTACTGGCGCTCTTTGTCGTGTGGCCGCTGATACGCGCCGCCTGGTGGAGCGTGAGCGATGCGGATTTGCTGGCGCCGGACCGCGCGCATTTTACCGGGTGGACGAATTACTCGGACCTGCTGGGCGATCCGCGTTTCCGTCGCGCTTTTTTCAATACGGCTTTGTTCGCGGTGTTGATCGTGCCCTTGCAAACGGTGGGAGCGCTGTTTCTCGCGCTCTGGGTGAACCGGCCGGAACCGGCGTGGCGCTGGCTGCGCGTGGTTTTCTTTTTGCCGGTGGTGGTGTCGCTGCCGGTGCTGGCGGTGGTCTGGTCGCTGTTGTATCAACCCGAGCAGGCGGGGCAAACGGGACTCGTGAACGCGGCGCTGGGATTATTTGGCATCGAGGGCCAGGCATGGTTGCGCGATCCGCAGCTCGCGTTGCCGGCGCTGGTGGCGATGTCGATCTGGCAGGGCGTGGGCTTGCAGATGATGGTGTTTCTCGCCGGTTTGCAGAGCGTGCCGCGCGATCAACTCGAAGCGGCGCAACTCGACGGGGCGAGCGCATGGCAGCGGCTGGTTCACGTGGTGCTGCCGTCGCTGCGGAACACGACGGTGTTCGTCGTCACGGTGACGACGATCCTGTCGTTCCGGCTTTTCGTGCAGCCGTATTTGATGACGCGAGGCGGGCCGGACGATCACACGCTTTCGCTCGTGGAATACATTTATGAAATGACCTTCCTTAATCTGGAATTGGGGCGCGCGTGCGCGGCGGCGTTGTTGTTTCTGATCTGGGTCGGGTTTTTGACGCTGTTGCAGCGATTGTTTTTCCGGGAGATCAAAGCATGAGCGCGGGGAAAACAGGGAAGACAGGAGCGGCGTGGATCGTGAGCGGGATCGTGGGCGTGGTTTTTCTGGCACCGTTGTTGTGGACGTTGCTGGGTTCGTTTCGCGAGGAAGCGGCGATTTTCCAGCTCGATTGGCGGAGTCTCAGCAACGCGGATACGTGGACGCTTTCGAACTATGCCGATGCGTGGCGGCGGGCGGCGCTCGGGCCGGCGCTGCTGGTGTCGGCGGCGCAGGTGGCGATCATCGTGGCGGGCGGATTATTCGTGAACTCGCTGGCGGCATTTGCGTTCGCGCGTCTGCGTTTCCGGGGAAGCGGCGCGCTGTTCGCCGGTGTGGTGATACTGATCATTTTGCCGGTGGAAGTGATCGCGGTGCCGATGTTTTTCACGGCGCGCGATCTGGGCATGACAGGCGGATTCGGGCCGGCGCTCGCGGGGCTCACGCTGCCGTTCATGGCGAAGGCGTTTAACGTCTATTTTCTACGCCAGCATTTCCTCACGGTGCCGGTGCAGTTGGAGGAGGCGGCGGTGATCGACGGTGCGGGCGTGTGGCGGCAGTTTTGGAATGTGGCGCTGCCTTCGATCAAGCCCGCGCTGGCGACGGTGGTGGTGATCGACGTGCTCACGCATTGGGGCGATTTTCTCTGGCCGTTGTTGATCGCGACGCGCGAAGAAACGCGGACGGTGCAGATCGGGCTGGCGAATTTGTTCACGCAGCCGCCGGTGCAATGGGGCGACATCCTGGCGTGCGCGGTGATGGCGACGCTGCCGGTGCTGCTGCTGTTTCGCTGGCTGCAACGCTACATCGTCACAACGCAGGTGCAGGCGGGGATCAAGTAGTCGGAAAATCCGCGAACGTCAGCGCTTGCGAACGGGCGCGGTTTCGCGGGCGAGGCAGTCTTCCGCGCGTTTTCTGTCCTGACTCGGCACGGCTGGATCGGCGGCGATCGCTTTGAAGTCGGCGGCGGCTTGCTCGCTCAGATTGAGGCGAGAATAAAGCAGCGCGCGGTAGAATCGCACGTAGGCGCCGTCTCTGCCGGGCACGATGCCGGGGGTGAGTTCTTCGATGTCGTTTTCGGCGAGTTTCGGGGAAACGAATAGTGCGCGCCCGAGGAGGCGATAGGCTTCGAGATTGCGAGGTTCGATGGCGAGCGCGTCGCGGATTTCGGCGATGGCCTCGGCGGCGTTTGAACCGGCGTTACCGGCGCGGTCGCTGCCGGTGCCGCCACTGCTTTCGTCGAGATGAGCACTGGCGGAGCGGAGCCGCGGGATCGCGTTTTTAGATCCGTGCTCGATGGCGCTGCGGTAATAGCGGATGGCCGATTCGGCGTCGCCTTCACGAAAGGCGAGCCGCGCGAGAGCCTCGTGCACGATGGGCGCGTCGGGCGCGAGGGCGAGGGCGCGATCGAGTTCGGCGTGGGCTTCGGCGGGCTGGTGAGAGGCGAGGAGGTCGGCTTTGTGGGCCATGACTTCGTACGTGGACGCGGGGGCGATGGTCCACTTGGCGCGAAGAGCGACCGGATCGAAGGGGAAGGTTTTTGTTTTCAGGCGACCCTTGAAATGACGGTTCAGCGCGCGATCGAGATCCGCGACAGGACAGTCGAGCACGCGGGTGATCTCGTCGAAGTGAAGAATGTTCAGCTCGGCGGAGACGCGCTGGAAGCGTTCGCGGGCGTCGTCCTGATCGAGCAGCACCCAGTGCATGAGTGACCAGGCCTGGGCGTGAAAAGCGCCGGTGCTGTTTTTTCCCTTATACTCGGGCGATGCCTGGTTGATTTCGAAAAAACGTTTCCAAGGGATCGTGTCGTCGTCGTTGAACCGCTCCGGATCGCGACCGAGAACGGCGTTGGATTTATTGATCGCGAGTGACGAAATCACCTCGCCCGCGCCTTGAGAAATCCACGTGGGCAAAAGATAGCCGAGGCGGTCGAACATCCAGATCGTTTCGAACTCGAACACGGTGGACTGCGCCTGTTCGCGGTCGCCGGCGACGGACACCGCGGTGAGGAGGCGGCCATCGACCTCGATGGAAAACGCGGCGATCCTGAAATCGGGATCATCGGGAGCTCCGGCGTATTTCTTCAGCGAGTCCGTGCGGCGGAAAAGAATGATCGTCGAAGGCGGGACGCTCGCGCCGGGCCGAAGGAGGAGGTCGCGGCTGATCTGGCGAAAGGCAGAATACGTGAGCGCGAAGTTTTCCATGTCGCGTTGGGAGGCGTCGGTGTAGAGGGAAAAATCATCGCATTTCAGTTTCAGCCAGGTGGGTTCGGCGGCGGGGCTGACGCCGGCGAGCCCGAGGGTAACGACGAGGCTCGTGAGCCAATGACGAACGAAAAATGAAGCTCTTCCACCCCGGAAACGATGCGGCATGGGCGTTCAAAAACGCAAAGCGTGACGGGAAGCAACCCGCGAACCGGACGCGGCAAATTTGATCTTTGCGCGGCACCCCAGGCATGCCATGCAAGCGGGCATGGCTAAATTCCTTGGCGGGAGTCGGGCCGCGCGGCGTGTCCGCGTGGCGGTGTGGGCGGTGGCACTTGGCGTGAGCTGTCTGCGTATTGACGCGGCGGATGCGGATGGCACGGAAACGGGGAAAAGGATTGAGGCGTTGCGCGCGGAAATCGCGCACAACGACGAACTTTATTTTAAGAAAGCGGCGCCCGAGATCAGCGATGAAGCGTACGACGGGCTGAAGCGTGAACTGGCCGAGCTGGAGCGGAGCGTCGGCATCGATCCGGAAACGCGGGAGAACGTGGGCGACGACCGGAGCGGACGTTTCCCCGCGTGGAAACACGGCGAGCGGATGTTGAGCCTGGAGAAAGTTTACTCGGAGGCGGAGTTGAAGGCGTTCGTCAAACGCGCAATGGCGGAAGCCGGTGCGGACGTCGCGTGGGTATTGGAACCGAAGTATGACGGACTGGCGGTCAGCGCGACTTACGAGCACGGGCGGCTGGTGCGGCTCGCGACGCGTGGGAACGGGATCGAAGGCGACGATGTGACGGCGAACGCGGGCGCAATCGCGTCGCTGCCGGCGAGGCTTGGCGGCGAGAACTGGCCGGCGCGAATCGAGCTGCGCGGAGAAGTGTATGTGAAATTCAATGACTTCGAGCGGGTGAACGCGGAACGAGCGGCGGCCGGCGAAACGACGTTCGCGAATCCGCGGGCCCTGGCGGCCGGAAGCCTCAAGCTGATCGATCCGGGTGAAGTCGCCGAGCGCGGACTGGCGGTGGTGTTTTATGGTTGGGGGCAAGTGGAACCTGTGAGCGCGACGCCCGCGTCCCAGGTGATGTTTCACGCGCAAGTGAAAGCGTGGGGCCTGCCCGGAGTGGATTGGGTGGGGCGCGAGGAGAAGGTTGATGCGGTGTATGACGTGGTGCGCGTTTTTGGCGGCGGACGGCGGCAGCTCGCGTATCCGATCGATGGAGTCGTGCTCAAGATGGACGATGTCGTTTCCCGGTCGCGCCTCGGTGTGACCGAACACGCGCCGCGCTGGGCGGTGGCGTACAAGTTCGCGCCGGAGCGGGTGGCGACGCGGTTGAAGGCGATCACGGTGCAGGTGGGCCGCACGGGATTGCTCACGCCGGTGGCGGAATTGGAACCGGTTGTCCTTGGCGGATCGTCCATCGCTCGTGCCACGCTGCACAATGAGGATGAAATCGCCGGACGGGATATCCGGGTGGGTGACGTCGTCTTCCTGGAAAAAACGGGCGAAGTGATTCCGGCGATCGTGGGCGTGGATCGCAGTCAACGGCCGGACGGCAGCGCGCCTTATCTGTTTCCTGCGGATTGTCCCGTGTGCGGAGCGGCTGTTGTGATGCGCAACGACGACGGCGGGCTCCGCTACTGTCCCAACAAGGGCTGCTCCGCGCAGGTGATCGGGCGGCTGAAACATTTTTTCGGCGCGCAAGGCATCGCGCTCGACGGGTTCGGCGCCGCGACGATCGAGGCGGCGGTGAAGACGGGCATCGTGCACACGCCGGCGGATGTTTTTCGGATGACGCGCGACGAGTGGCTCGCGCTGCCGGGCGTCGGCGGAAAGACGGCGGATAGATTGGTTCGCTCGGTCGAAGCGGCGAAGCACGCGGAGCCGTGGCGCTTGATCAACGGGTTGGGAATTCCGCGCGTGGGTGGTGCGACAGCGCGGGTGTTGGCGGCGAAGTTTCGCTCACTGGATGGGCTGGCTGCCGCATCGCGGCCCGAGCTCGCCGCGGTGTCAGGAATCGGTCCGTCTCAGGCGGACGCGGTTGCGGGATTTTTTGCGGAGAGCGACACCGTCGAGCTGCTTGGCCGGTTGCGTCAGGCGGGAGTGGATACGGGTATACCGGGTGGCGAGCATGGCGTTACGGACTAGTGGCTTGATGTTGGCGGGGATCAGCGGAACGGCTTGGCTGCGTTTCGCATGAATCTTTACCCCCTGTTTTCACGTGCGCGTTGCGCGCTTTTAACTGTCTCGCTCGTCTCGGCCGGTCCGTTGCTGAGGGCGACGAATCCGGCGATCATGGATCCACTCACGGCCGATCCGGCTGCGATGGTCCATGACGGAACGGTGTATTTGTATACTGGGCACGACGAAGCGGACGAGCGGCATCACGGCTACGTGATGAGCAAGTGGCTGGTGTTTTCCTCCACCGACATGGTGAACTGGACGCAGCATCCCTCGCCGATGTCGCTCGCGACGTTTCCGTGGGCGAAAGAGAACGCGTGGGCGGGCGAGGTGATTGAGAAGGACGGAAAATTTTATTGGTATGCACCGGTGTCGCGCGGCGGAAAGGCGGGCTTCGCGATCGGCGTGGCGGTGGCGGACAATCCGCTCGGACCGTTCAAGGATGCGCGGGGATCGGCGCTCATCACGAATGAGATGACGACGGACGTGCCGATCGAATGGGACGACATCGATCCGACGGTTTTCACGGATGACGACGGGCAGACGTATCTGTTTTGGGGAAACCAGCGGTGCCGGTATGTGAAGTTGAAATCAAACATGACGGAGTTCGAAGGCGAGATCGTGAAAGTGGATGTGCCGAACTACACCGAAGCGCCTTGGGTGCATAAGCACGGCGGTCTTTATTACCTCAGTTATGCGACGGGATTCCCCGAAAAGATCGCGTACGCGACGAGCAAAAGCATCACCGGGCCATGGGAATATCGCGGGCTGCTTTCGGAACTGGCGGGCAATAGCAACACGATCCACCAATCGATTATTTCCTACAAAGGGCGCGATTACTTCATCTATCACAACGGCGGCACGCCGCAGGGCGGAAGCTTTCGGCGGTCGGTGTGCATCGACTATCTTTACTACAATCCGGACGGCACGATGAAGCGCGTGATGCAGACGACCGAAGGCGTCGAGCCCGCGAAATAAGCGCGGCGTCGGTGCATTCGGGTTGGGCCGACGGCGAGGTTTTCCTCAACGGACCCGCGTCGCCGGCGGCTCGCCCGGAGGGGTCGTCCTACTTGATCACTGGCACTGTTTGAAATCGCGAGCCGTCCGATAGGCGCGGATGGTTATCTTGAGCGCGAACCGGCGTTTTCACCATCGGGCGCGCGGGACTTCATCCGATGGCGGGGCCGGCGGGCGTGAACTACGTTCGCTGGATGAAAACAACTTCCTACGATCCGGCCGCGGCTGAGAAGCTCAACGAACTCATCAAGGACATCGGTATCGCGATGCTCACGACGCAGACCGCCGACGGCTCGTTGCGGAGCCGGCCGATGGGCACGCCTGGTGAAGTGGACAACGGATACCTTTGGTTTTTCACCGCGGACGATTCGGGGAAGGCTGGCGAAGTGGCGCGCGAACACCATGTGAACGTAAGCTATGCTGAACCGAAGCAGAACAAATACGTTTCGGTTTCGGGACGCGGAGAAGTCGTCCATGACCGCGCGCGGTCGGAGCGCTTGTGGAACCCGATCTTGAAGGCGTGGTTTCCGCAGGGCGTCGACGATCCCCGGCTGGCATTGCTCAGGGTGCGGATCGAAACGGCGGAGTATTGGGATGCGGGATCGAGCCGGATGGTGGCGTTTTTCAAGCTCGCGAAAGCGGCGATGACCGGCCACGCGCCGGCCGATTTGGGGGAGCATGAAAAGCTGAAGGTTCGGGCGACGGTCTAAAAGCCGCGGATTGCGCCCGGCGGGAGTCAAAAAGCTGTACAGATGACCCGCAGCGTCAGCGACCGCTTGAGGTGCAGGGCGCTTGCGTCGATTTTCCCACGTATCGCCCGGCCGGATTCGCATCACGCGAACGAGGCCAATGGGCGGATCGCTATGGAAAATCTTCATTTCGTTTTTGCCTCCTCGCCCGCGAGCCCGACCGCGAGCTCGCCGTTGTCGGAAGTGATGGCGTGGAGTTTGTGGCGGGCGACCCGGGCCGGTGTCCGGGATCTGCTCTTCGAGGAATCGGGCCGCGGACTCTGCGTGAAGCATTTCGTGGAAGAAAAAGCCACGTCGCGCTGCGCTTACGAAGAGGTCGCCTGTTTCCCGCATCTGCGCGGCACGCCTCTGCATGATCTGCCGTCGAAGGGCGGCGGCACCGCAGTGAACGGCGCGGCGCGTTGGAAGCTCCGTTTTTGGACAGGCGTGAAGGCTGAAAACGGTCCGGCCCCGGCCTGCACGCTCGTGCAATTGGTGCCGTTTGCCGAAGTCTGAGGAGTGTTAGGCAGGGTGACGGTTGAGGCCGTCGCCCTTGAAGGCGGGCGCTTGCCGTGCCGGTGCTTTCGCTCACCGTGGCCGGCATGAAAATCGGCCACGCTGTGATGAGCACCGGTGAGAAGTTTTTGGACCGCGCGTTATGCGTGGCGGGAGCGGTGATATTTTCCCAAGGTCCGGAGTTCATGCAGCAATACCTGCAACGGCTCGGCGGGCATCTGGACGAAGCGCGCAGGCAACTGGAGCAGTTTCAAAAAGTCGCGGCGCAGTCCGGGCTGTCGCTGCAAAAATTCATCGCGCAGACGAATGCCAATCCCGATACAGCGGTCGCGAAACTGGGCGGTGTGATGAGCGCGGCGGGGGAGCGGGTGGATCATTTGGAGACCGCGAAACTGGCGATTCAAAACGCGTCGCCGCTCACCCGGCCGTTCGTGTTTATCCAGCATGTCGATACGCAGATCGCGAACGCCACGTGGACGCTTTATAAACCCGCAGTGCCGACGACGATCGAAGGGATTTTGTACGCGTTGCTGGGCATGGCGGTGCTGCTCGGGCTTTATTACGGGCTGATCAAAACGCCGTGCTCGCGACTGATGGCGCGCAGGCGGGCGAGAAGCGCGCCGCAGATCGCGTAAGCCGGCGGATTACGCATTGTTCTGTCGTGATGCGCCGCTAAACAGGGCGGACGCAAATCCCATGGGCCCCTCCCGCAATGCCATACCCGATCGCATCGCCGACGCGCTGCGACGTTTCCCGCCATTTTCGATGTTCACGACGGGCGAAGTTTCCGAACTCGCCGCCATCGCCGCCGTCTGGGTCGTGCCGTCGGGTGACACCGTCTGGAAACAGGGCGACCGGCCGGGAAACGAAGTCATGTTTCTTGCGCAAGGGCGGGTTGAATACGTCTGGAACAACGAAGGCCGCAGCGAACGCGTGGACGTGCGCGATGTCGGCGACGTGCTGGGCCTGAGCGCGTTGATGCGGGGCGAACCGTTTCGCGTCACGGCGCAGGTGGTCGAAGACAGCCTTTTCTACGGACTGCCCTGGGCGAAATTCAAACCGTTGCTTGATCAGAACGACGCCGCGCGGAACTACGCGCGGCGGCATATGTTCTGGGCGGTGCGCGTGGGCAGCCAGATCGAGTATTCGGAACCAACCGAGTCGGGCGTCGCCGGGCGCGCGAAAAATATTCTCCAAGCCCACCTCGACGGCGCGCAGATCGTGGTGCCGCGGGCGTTGGAGCGATTGTTGGTGTGCCCGCAAAACGCGACGGTTCAGGAAGCGGCGACGCTGATGTCATCCAAACGCGTGCCTTCCATTCTCGTCGTGGACGACGAGCGCCGGCCGCTGGGTATCGTGACCAGCAATACGCTCGTGAAGCACGTGATCGTGGACGGCATGGACAAAACGCTTCCCGTTTCCCGCATCATGGCGAAGCCCGTGTACACGGTTTCCCCGCGCTCCTCCGCGACGGCGGCGATCCTCACGATGATGCGCGAACGCATCGGCCAGGTGGTCGTCACGGAAGATGGCACGCCGAAGACCAAGGCGCTCGATGTCTGCACGCACAAAGATTTGCTCGCGCAGAGCGGACATCATCCGGCGGGGCTGCTGCGTGAGATCCGCTTCGCGAAATCGCCGGCGCGTTTTCACGAACTCTGCGACGAGATCGAGGCGATCGCGCGCAGTTATCTCGAAGCGGGCGTGTCGGCCATTTACCTCGGGCAGATTTGCGCGGAGCTCTACGACGAACTCGTGCAGCGGCTGCTGACGCTGGCGATCGACGAGCTGGATGAGGAAGGTGTGAAACTCCCCAAAGTGGACTGGGCGTGGATGTCGGTCGGCAGCGATGGGCGGCGCGAGCAGATCCTGCGCACGGACATGGATAACGCGCTGGTTTTCGCCGCATCGGAATCGCTCGAAGAAGACGAACGCGCGCGCGGGATTTTCACCCGGCTGGCCACGCTCGTGATTGACCGGCTCGTGGCGGCCGGCTTCGCGCGCTGCCAGGGAGGCGTGATGGCGCTCAATCCGCGTTGGTGCCGAACGGATACAGAATGGATGGCGGAGATCGAAAGCGTGAATGCGTTCACGGATGGCGACGGTCTGTTGCGCGCCACGGTGCTGTTCGATCTACGTTTCGTCGCGGGCGAACGCGAGCTGTGCAACCGGCTGCGCGAAAAAATCTACACCAGCGTCAACGCGAACCTGCCGCTCCAGCATCGACTGGCGGAGCTGATCGTCGATTCGACACCGCCGCTCAATTTCATCGGGCGCTTGGTCGTCGAAGCGTTCGGCGGCGGCGATGAGGAATTCGACATCAAGTCGCGCGGCATGGCGCCGCTGCGCGATGCGGCGCGGCTGTTTTCGTTGCGCTATAAAATAAACCGCCGTCACTCGACGGGCGGACGTTGGGATGAACTCCGCCGCACCGTACCGGAACGCGCCGAGATGGCGGGACTCGCGCGCGAGGCGTATGATTTTCTGTTGAGATTGCGCAACCTGAACGGACTTCGCCGCGGCGACTCGGGACGTCACCTCGATCCGTCGAGCCTGACCAAGCTCGAGCGCGCGCAGTTGGGCAATGTGTTCGACGTCGTGCGCACGGTGCAGCAGGCGGTGAAACTGGAATTCCAGTCGGAGGCGAAGCGATTATGAGCTGGTTTTTCAGCCGCAAAACACGCGAGCCGTTTATCGAATCGTATCTCGAGGCAACGCCCAGGGTGGTCCCGGATAAAACGCCGATCACCGACATGCGTTTCGTTGCGCTCGATGCGGAGACGACGGGCTTCGATCAGGCGAAGGACCGGATGCTCTCGCTCGCGATTCTAGAAGTCGCCGGCGGCCGGCTCCAGATGGCGAGTTCGAAGTCGTGGCTGATCTATCAAAGCGAAGCGCCGCTGAGTTCGGCCGTTTCGGTTCACGGTATCCTCCCGGCGGAGACGGCGAAGGGAGAGCCGGAGGCGGATGTGTTGCGCGAGGTGCTGCCGCTTTTGGAGGGCGCGGTGCTGGTCGGACATCACGTGGCGTTTGACGCGGGCATGATCACGGGAGCGTTGAAGCGGCATCATAAAATCGCGCTGAAAAATCCGGTGCTCGACACGGCGAATCTGGCGATGACGGCGGTCGATGCCTTTGCGAAAACCGGTTATCCGGGGCAGCGCGCGCCAACGCTCGACGAAGTGTGCGCCCAATGCGGCATCACGCCGATCGAGCGCCACACGGCGGAAGGCGACACGTTCACGACGGCGATGCTTTTCCTGACACTGTGCGCGCGGCTTCAGCGGAATCTCGGGCGTCCTCTGCGCGCAAAAGATCTCCCGCTCACGAGAAGCTAGTGGTTGAACGGTGCGACCGGTTGAAGTCTGGGGATTGTGTCTTCGGTGGCGATGTGTTGAAGCATGCGGCTCCTCTGATGAACGCAGCCCAACCGATTCCGCCCGACATCGTCTCGCTCGGCGATTACGAGCGCTATGCGCGCACTCGCCTGGACGACAATGCGTGGACGTATTTCTCCGGCGGCGCGGCCGACGAGCAGACGTTGCGCGATAATCGCGATGCGTTTGACCGGCTAAAAATTCTTCCGCGCGTCCTGACCGAGCTGGCCGGTGGAAACACGCGGACGGAACTGCTGGGGCGTACGTTCGAGCATCCAATTTTTCTCGCGCCGGTCGCGTATCAGAAACTCGCACACGCCGATGGAGAACTCGCAATGGCGCTTGGCGCGGCGGCGATGCGGACCGGAACGATTTTGAGCACGCAGGCGACGGTGAGCCTGGAAGAATTTGGCGCGATCGCGCAAAGCCCCTGGTGGTTTCAGGTGTATATCCAACCGGATCGCGGCTTCGTCCGCGCTCTGATCGAGCGGGCGGAATCGGCCGGTGCGGACGCGCTGGTGGTCACGGTGGATGCGCCGATCAATGGCGTGCGAAACCGCGAGCAGCGAGCGGGCTTCCGGCTTCCGCCCGGCGTGGATGCGGTGAATTTGCGCGGCCAGCCAGCGATGCCGATGCCCGGGCCGGGCGAGAGCGCGGTGTTCAACGCCGTGACGGCGGCCGCGGCGACGTGGCGCGATGTCGAATGGTTGCTGTCGTTTACGAAGAAGCCCGTGCTGCTGAAAGGCATCCTCTCACCAGAAGACGCGGCCCGCGCGGTGAGTCTCGGGGTGGCCGGGCTGATCGTTTCAAATCACGGTGGCCGAACTTTGGATACAGTGCCGGCGAGTATCGACGCGCTCCCGCGAATCGCGGATCGGATCGCGGGAGCGCGGCCGCTGCTGCTCGACGGCGGCGTGCGGCGCGGGACGGACGTGTTCAAGGCGCTCGCGCTTGGTGCGTCGGCGGTGCTCATCGGGCGGCCGTACATTCACGGCCTGGCCGTGGCGGGCGCGGTGGGCGTGGCCCACGTGTTGAAAATTCTCCGCGCGGAACTCGAAGCGACCATGGCGCTGGCCGGGTGTCCGACGATGGCGCACATCACGCGGGAGGCGATCTGGCGCTCATGAAAACGCTCTCCGATCTTTCGACGATGACGCTTCGGGAAGAACTCTCGAGCTGGGGATTCAGGTCTGGACACGCCGAAGCGCTTTTGCGCGCGTATTATGAAACCGGTGACGAATCGGGCTGGTCGGAATTGTTGCTGCCGCGCGGGCTCGTGGAAAAACTCGGGGCGACATTTCTGGCGAATCGTCCGGCTCAGGTTGCGCGGCAGGTGGCGGAAGACGGGACGACGAAGCTGCTCTTGAAACTCGCCGACGGACGAACCGTGGAGACGGTGATGATGACGGATTTTCGCGACGATCGCGTGGCGGGATGCGTGTCGTCGCAGGTGGGCTGCGCGATGGGCTGCGATTTTTGCGCGACGACGAAGACGGGCTTTGAGCGAAACCTCACGGCGGGCGAAATCGTGGAGCAATTTCTCGCGCTCAGGCGCGAGGCGGCGGCCGTGGGCAAGAAAGTGCAGACGCTGGTTTTCATGGGCATGGGCGAGCCGATGCTGAATCTGGGCAACGTGCTCGAAGCGGTGCGGCGGATCGCGCCGAATGAACTCGGAGCGCTTGGCTGGCGGCAGATAACCGTTTCGACGGTGGGCATCGTGCCGGGGATCGACGCGATGGCGGCGGCGAATCTGAACATCCACCTCGCGGTGTCGTTGCACGCGCCGGACGACGAGACGCGGGCAAAGCTGCTGCCGATGGGCAAGCGATTTGGCGTGGAGGAAATCCTGGCGGCGGCGGATCGGTATCAGGCGAAGACGGGACGGCCGGTGACGATCCAGTATTGTTTGCTGAAAGGCGTGAACGATTCGCCGAAGCAGGCCGCACAATTGGCGGCGCTGGTGGGCGCGCGGCGGATGCATGTGAATTTACTTTGGTATAATCCGACGGGACTGAGTCTGAGTGGCGTGGCTTATGAGCGTGCGACAGCGGAAGCGGGCGACGCGTTTGCGGACGTGTTGCGGTCGCGCGGAATCGTAGCGCATTTTCGCCGGCCGCGCGGACGGGACATCGACGCGGCGTGTGGACAACTGCGGCGGCGCGTAGCGAATGAAAACGGAACTTCGCCGAGCGAAGCGGGGTCGGGAAGCGCATGAAAACACACGTGCTCGCCGCTTCGTTTCTGGCCGCGTTTGCAGGCGGAGTCGTTGGTGCTGAATCCGTGGACCCGGTGATTTCGGCGGAGGTGGTGGAGGTGCCTGCGGCGAAGGCGTCGACGGTCAACGTCGCGATGACGACGGTCGCAGGGTTTTCTGCGAAGCTGACGCCGGACGAACGCGCCGCATCGGGCGTGGAGAAACTTTCCGAGGAGCAACGAGTCGCGTTGGACGCGCAGGTGGCGAAAGAGGTGAGGCTCGCGCGTCAGGGTAACGTGACGGGATTTGCAGGCACGTTTATCAGCCGCCGGTCGGAGGACGAACGCACCGCGGTGGGTCTGGGAATTTTGAATACGAGCGAGAAATATCAGCTCGACCGGCAAGTGGCGCGGGCTTTGGCCGAGACGCCGGCGCAGCCACCACTGGCGCTCGCGCGGGCAGCCACGGAGAACGATATTTTCAAGAAGCCGTTCAAGTGGGAGACGCATGGTTTCGTGCAGCTCGAATACGGTTTCGGCAGCGGTGATCGCGAATATAAGGCGGCGACCGTGGGCGTATCGGAGGTGAATCCACGCACGGGAACGACGTTCACCTTTGTCTACACGGCGTCGGAAGGGGATGGGCTGTGGTATTGCCCGGACTACAGCATGAGCTGGCGCTCGCGTCCGTATGGACCGTGGAGATATTGAGCGAGGTGCATGGTTTTCCAACTACAGGCCGAGATCGCCAAGGCCAGGGTGATCATCGGGACGCGGGCCGGGGGGCCAGTGGAATTTACGAGCGGCGGCGGCGATGGGGAGATCATTGATGCTCGCGAGGCGGCGGCGCATGAAGCCGTGCGCGTCGAATTCCCAGTTCTCGTTTCCATAAGAACGGAACCAGTGGCCGGAGTCGTCGCGCCACTCGTAGGCGAAGCGCACTGCGATGCGGTTATCGTGGAACGCCCAGAGCTCCTTGATGAGGCGGTAGTCGAGTTCGCGTGCCCACTTGCGTTCGAGAAAAGCGACGATGGCGTCGCGGCCGGTGACGAATTCTGCGCGGTTACGCCACGTGCCATCGAGGGAATAGGCGAGGGCGACGCGGCGAGGGTCGCGGGAGTTCCAGGCGTCTTCCGCGAGGCGTACTTTTTGCGCGGCAGTTTCGACGGTAAATGGCGGGACCGGAGCGCGGAGATTTCCTGGAGAACTCATGGATGCGTCAGTGAACCGGCGGGGCGGATTCAATGGGAACGGCCGGCGAGTTGTTTTTCGAGGTCGGTGATGCGGTCGCGCAGCGGTTGCGTCACTTGAGCGATTTCTTCGGCGGTGTAGCGGGGCGTGATGTATCGCGGGCAGTTCCAGTCGAAAGCGACGATGTCGATGACGACAAAACGTTCGACGAGGGCGGCGGCGGCGGTGGCTGGAGGCGTGAGGCGGACGGCGAGTGCGGGATCGTCAGTGGTCAGAAACGTGCGCGCGTGGCCAAGGATTTTCAGGCGTTCGCGGCGCGGGTAATCCATAAGAAAGAGCGAAGCGCGCGAGTTCGCGGCGAGGTTGCCGGTGGAGAGGAGCTGGCGATTGCCGCGGAGGTCGGCGAAACCGAGTGTGTGCTGGTCGAGAATCTTGAGGAAGCCGCGCGGGCCACCCCGATGCTGGATGTACGGCCACCCATTTTCGTTGATGGTCGCGAAGTAGAAGCTGTCGCGTTCCGCGATGAATTGCGCGGCGTCGGGGTCGAGGGAGTCCCGACCGACGGCGGGACCGACCGCGCGCGTTTTCCCGTAGGCGCGTTCTTGCGCGGCGACGACGGCGGGCGTGACGGTGTGCGGGAGATAATTGGCGGCCATGGTCCGAGAGCGGCGGTCCGTTTTGGAGGAGTGCGAAATCAAAAAATCAAGGTCTGCCAGCCATCGGCGAGGTAGCGGCGGATGCTGAGGCCTTCGGGCGTGCCGGATGCACGGCGGTCGGCGATCAAAGGAAGGCCGCAGGCCTCGACGGCGCCCGCGGTTTTCCAGCGGTTTGCGCAGCTACGCGAAGCGCCGACAACGACTTCGCGCACCGCGTTGTAGAGGGCGTTGGCGGGATGTGTCAGTTGTGTGAGGCGTTCCGGCCAGCGGGTGCCGGTGCCGATGAAGGCGACTTCGATTTCGTCTCCATCGGCCCTCGCTTCTTGGGCGAGGACCAGGCCGTTGATAAGGCGGGCGAGCGCTTCGTCGCCCGCGTCGGGATTCGATATAATCAGGATGGCGGTTTTCATGTCGTCGAAGAATAGACAGACCTGTCTATCTCATGGCAAGAACTAATAGACAGAATTGTCTATCTCTTGCGTCGGCGCCCAGATTCGCTCATCGATTTCAACAATGACGCCCTCCGCCAGCATGTCTGAACCTCCTGTTTCCGCCAAACGCGCCGGACTGCTCGATGCGGCGTGGCGGCTGTTTTATCGCGACGGGTACCACGCCGTGGGGATCGACACGGTGCTGGCGGAAGCGGGTGTTGCGAAGATGACGCTCTACAAACATTTCCCCTCGAAGGAGGATTTGATCGGGGCGGTGCTGGAGCGGCGTTCGCGGGAGCTGGAAATCGTGTTTGAAAAGACCCTCGCGGAGGCCGGACGGAGCGGGACGAAGCGATTGCTGGCGCTTTTTGCGATGTTGGGCGCGTGGTTTCGCATGAGGGATTTTAACGGCTGCGCGTTCATCAAAGCGGTGGCGGAATACCCCGATCCAAAATCGAAGCCGCATCGTGCGGCGGCCGCGCACAAGACGAGGCTCTTAACGCGGGTCACGGCACTCGCGGAAGAGCTGGGGGCGAAAGACCCCGAGGCGCTGGCCCGGTCATTGATGTTGCTCAGTGAAGGCGCGATCGTGACGGCGCATATCTACGACCGGCCGGAAGCGGCGGAGGAAGCGGCGGAAGCGGCCAGGGTTTTGATCACGACGGCGGCCAAACAAAAAGACGCGGTGTGAGAATCGCGTCTTGGATGTAGAGGATCGCCAGCGCGAAGTTCCGCGGAGCGCGATTGCCGGCTACTTGATCAACGCCTGATAGGTGAGTTGTTTGACGCGGTGGTTCAGGTTCGAACTGCCGGCGGGAGCGAGCTGTGTCATGAAGAGGATCACGAGGCGCTCTTTCGGATCGACGACGTATTGCGGGAAATAGGCGCTGCCCCAGCCGTACGCACCTTCGGAGCCGATCTCACCGATCTTGCCTTGGTGAACGCTGACCCAGAAGCCAAGGCCGAAGCCGTCGCCCTCGCCGAGATACTTATCGCCGGTGTGATTGGCGTGCATGAGCTCGATTGTTTTGGGGCTGAGGAGGCGAACGCCGTCGAGTTCGCCGCCGTTGAGAAACATCTGGAGCAAGCGGGCGTAGTCCTGCGTGGTCGAAAGCATGCCCGCTCCGCCGGAAAAGCATTTCCGCGGACCCTGGATGAAATCGCTTTTCGCGGCGGTCTCCTTGAGCACGAGCCGGCCATCTTCGAGGCCGTACACATTCGCGAGGCGGCCGGCTTTTTCTGGCGGCAGAAAATACGAAGTGTCGCGCATGCCGAGTGGCTTCGTGATGCGCTCCTCGACGAACTTGTCCAAGGGCTGGCCGGAGATGACTTCGACGAGGCGGCCGAGGACGTCGGTCGAGTATCCATAAATCCACTTCTCGCCAGGCTGCGCGTTGAGCGGTAGCGACGCGATGCGGTTGACGACCTGCTCGATGGTCTCGTCGTTGCCCAGAATGTACCAACTGGTGAAACCGGCATCCTTGTAGGCGGCGGCGGCGGGACCGTAACCGTAACTGATCCCGGAGGTGTGGGAGAGAAGGTCGCGGATGGTGATGGGACGACTGGCTTTTTCGGTGGTGAACGGCGTGCCCTCGGGCGAACCGGGAGGCGGCGGCACGGCGACCACGGGATTCGCAAAGGCGGGGATGTATTTGGAAATCGGATCCTTGAGCATGAATTTGCCCTCTTCGTAGAGCATCATGACGGCGGTGGTGGTCACGGCCTTGCTCATGGAGGCGATGCGGAAAATGGCGTCCGCGCGCATCGGCTGGCTGTTCTCGATATCCTGCTGGCCGTAAGTTTTGAACTGCACGGGCTTCCCGTCGCGCGCGATGTACATGATGCCGCCGGCGAGTTGATGCCGGGCGATCTCGTCTTCGATGACCGCGTCGAGGCGATGAAGACGCTCAGTGGAAAAACCGGCGGCGGTGACGCTCGCCTCGGTGGCGGCGGACGTATTTCCGGCAGGTCGGAGCGCGGCCGTGGACAGCACGGCGACGAAACAGAAAGCGAAGCATCGGCGGAGGAGGCGTGGGGATTTCATGCGAAAGGAAAATGAACGAGATCGGCGGCCGGCAACGAGCGAAACTTTCCGCTCCTCACGCCTGCCGCACGGCACCTGTTGACTTGCGGGAAGTGGATTGGGCGCTGAACTGACGCCATGCGCATTCTCGGCATCGCGATTCTCTTGCTCGGTCTTTGCGCGGGAGGCTGCGCGTCTTACACCGCGAACGTGGAGCCGGGGACTTCAGTCGCGGGGTTCCAGCATTACTGGGTGAAAACAAACCTGGACGATAATCACGGGCTCGCGGGTCTCATCGTGCAGCAGTTGCGCAAGCGCGGTTTCGAAGCGGACGCGGGACCGTTGACGATGATGCCTCGCGATGTGCAGGCGATCGTAAGCTACCGCGATCACTGGGCGTGGGATTTCAAAAACCACATGACGGGACTGCAAATTTCGGTGCGGGAGGCGACGAGCGAAAGGCAGGTCGCGGTGGCGAATTTCGTGGGGCCGGCGTCGTTGACCGCGCGACCGCTGGACGTCGTGGATCGGCTGATACAGGAGCTGATTGTTTCCCGCACGGTGGTGATGGAAGTACCGCTTTGATGCGGCCGGGCGCGCCGTCCCGAGCGGTTCGATCGGAGGCGGACGGGTTGGCGGGGAACCGTGGAACGGGATCTGGGTCGTTGCGTTAACAGAGTCGTTCCTGCGCAACGCGCGGCGGCTTTAATTTAGCGCGGCGTTTGCCGTTCCGGCGAAATCGCCCGTGTTTGCTGAGCGCCGGACGCGATCCGGTCCGGTCGCGGCGTCAGAAGAAAACAGAACTGAACAGAACCATCATGCAAAATATCGACCTCTCCTTTCTACATGAACTGCTTCCCAAGCTGGTGGCCGTGCTTCCGCTCATTTTCGGAATCATCGTCGGCGCATTCGTTTTGAATTTCATCGTGGGTCGTGGATTCAAGCTCCTGGCAGACCGGACGAGCCTGACGGATCAGGACGTCGCGCCCTTCGGCCGGATTTTGAAATGGATCATCCGTCTGGTCGCGCTGTTGTTAATCTTGAGTGTGCTCGGAGTGCAGCTCGGCGGATTGTGGGCGATTCTCTCGACCGTGTTCGCGATGATCGCGATCGGCTTTGTCGCGGTGTGGAGTGTGCTCAGCAATGTCTCCTGCACGGTGATCATGCTGGTGTCGCGACCGTTTCACATCGGCGACGAAATCGAAATCGCAGGCGAACCGATTCAGGGCCGGGTCGTGGATTTGAATTTCGTGTACACGACGCTCAAGGACGGTGATGGCCGGTTTATCCAAGTGCCGAACAACTTGTTTTTCCAAAAGGTCATCAAGCGGAAGATAAGTCCGATCCCGGCGACGACGCTGGCTTCGCAGCTCTCCAGCCGGTTTCCGGCGGAAGCGTGAGGTGCCGGCGTCTGGCTCGGGGACGTTGTGGCGTGCGAACAGGGTTTTCGAACCGTGGCCGGCGGGCCGCCGGCCACCACACGCGGGCCGCGTGTGCTCCCCGGAGCGCGGGGCTCGTTTGTGAGTGGTGGCCGCCAAGGAGCGGCGGAGCGGAGCGTATTTGTTTTTGACTTACACGAGGGCGGCGGCGCGCGAGGCGACGTCGGTCCAGCGGTTGTCGGGAATGATCGGGCCCATGTGGCGGACGGTTTCGGCGCCCATTAACGACGCGACTTGTCCGCAGGTGGAGAGCGATTTTCCACGCAGCCAGGCCGAGAGAAAACCGGCGGCCCAAGCGTCGCCTGCGCCGTTGGAATCGACGGCGTCGTTAACCGCGACTGGAGCGACGCGGTGGAGTTCGTCGCCGCGGGCAATCCACGCGCCGTCTTTGCCAAGGGTGATCGCGGCGGTGCCGCCGAAACTTGCGAGTCGTTTCGCGTGGGCGGCGTAGTCATCGAGCGTCGCGGCGGGCAGATCGGGGAAGAGCGCCCTGGCTTCGTCCTCGTTGGCGAAAGCGAGCGCGAGGCCGAGCGAAAGTTGGTGCAAAAGCCAGTCGCGGGAGGCGCCGACCACTTCGAAGGACGCGAAGGAAAGGCCGACGGTGCAGCCGGCGGTGCGGGCGGAGGTGAGGATTTTTTCGGCAAGGGCCTGGTTGAAGACGACGTAGCCTTCGATGTGGACGTGGCGGGCGCCGGCGAAATTTTCCGGTGAGATTTCGTCGGGCGAGAGCGTCATCACCGCGCCGAGGTAAGTGCGCATGGTGCGCTGGGTGTCGGGCGTCGTGAGGATGAGGCAGCAGGCGTTGGCGAGCGTGCCGCGTTTGAAGCGGTCGGTGGCGACGCCGGCGGCGGCGAAACGCGTCTCGTAGATGCGGGCGAGTTCGTCGTTGCCGAGTTTGCCGATGAACGCGGTTTTGAGGCCGAGGCGGTTGGCGTTGAAGGTGGTGTTGGCCGCGGAACCGCCGGGGGTGATGGCGGGCGGTTGCGGGAGTTTTCCGACGAGGCGGGCCATTTCGTCGGCGTCGACCATGACCATGCCGCCTTTTTCGCCCTTGGCTTCGACGAGGAAACTATCCGGCACGCTGACGACGAGGTCCATGACGGGGGCGCCGACGCCGATGAGATCGAGGCGGGCGGGGGAGGACGAAGCGGAGACGGTGGGCGAACTCATGGGTGATTGAAAATTCGAAGCGTTTTTTTCGGAGTGTTACACAGAGATCACAGAGAGCGGCACGCAGAGGACACAGAGGCCGTTAAGCGGCGGAGAATGATCCGCTGGAGGAGTTGAATGATTTTAAAAAGGAATCTGGGTTGGGCGTCATCGCGGCAATACCTACGCAGTCGTGGTGTTCTCCTGTGCCCTCTGTGTCCCAGCTCTGTGTCCTCGGTGACACGGATCGGAAGATCGACTGATTGAAATTTGCGCTCAGTCGCTGACGGTGATGTTGGTCGCAAGGATCATTTCGTCGTCGATCTCGAGCGTGATGGAATAATCGCCGGCGGCGGGGAAGGTGAGGTTGCGGATTTCGTTGATGAGGTTGATGCGCTGAAGCGGTCCCTCGGAACGGAACGGGCGCTCGATCAACGGGGCGAGTTTGGTGTCGTCGAGGCCGAGCGAGATGCGGAGTTTATGTTCGCCGGTGGGAACGTCGGCGACGGTGAGAAACCAGATCATGTGCGGGTGCACGACGGGGAACTGGCGGGCGCGGATGTTGGAGAAAATGCCGAGCAAGGTGTGCTTGCCGGAGCCGGGATCGACGTGGACGCCGTCGCAGGTGATCCAGGCGAGGAGTTGAGGTTTGGATTGCATGGAGGCGCGGATGCTGGGCGGGCGGAGCGGGACGGAGCAAGCGGGTAAATCGGTGGTTGCGAGAACGCGGGCGAGGTCGCGGCGACGTTAGGCTTGTCAGGGTTGTGGTCGGGTTCATATCCCTCTGCGATGAAGTATATTTTTGTCACCGGTGGCGTCGTTTCCTCCTTGGGCAAAGGACTCACGGCGGCGGCCCTCGGGGCGCTCCTTGAGTTGCGCGGACTGACGGTGCGAATCCAGAAATTCGATCCATACCTGAACGTCGATCCCGGCACGATGAGCCCGTTCCAGCACGGTGAAGTGTACGTGCTCGAAGACGGCGCGGAGACGGATCTGGACTTGGGTCACTACGAGCGTTTCACGAGCGGGAAACTCTCGCGTTTGAACAATCTTACCTCGGGCCAGGTGTATGAAAGCGTCATCCAAAAAGAGCGGCGCGGCGCGTATCTCGGGAAAACGGTGCAGGTGATCCCGCACGTCACGAACGAGATCAAGGAACGCATTTATCAGGCGGCGAAAGATGTGGATATTTTGATCACCGAAATCGGCGGCACGACGGGCGACATCGAGGGGTTGCCATTTCTTGAAGCGATGCGGCAGTTCGCGCTCGAAGTCGGTCCGCGCGACGTGATTTTTATCCACGTGACGCTCGTGCCGTTTCTACAGGCGGCGGGCGAATTGAAGACGAAACCCACGCAGCAGTCGGTCGCGAAGTTGCGCGAGATCGGCATCCAGCCGCACATCCTCGTGTGCCGTTGCGAAGACCACGAACTCGACCACGGACTCCGCGACAAGCTCTCGATGTTTTGCAACGTGCCGGTGAAGGGCGTGATCGAGTGCCGCGATGTCGGCTCGATCTACGAACTGCCGCTCGCGCTCCAAAAGGAAGGCATGGACCAACTCGTGGTGGACCTTTTCGGGCTGAAGAATCCCGCGCCGGAAAAAAATATTTGGGAGGAGATCGTGCGCCGCGTGAAGAATCCGATCAACGACGTGACCATCGGCGTGGTGGGGAAATACATCGAACTCCAGGACGCGTATAAATCCGTGTACGAGTCGATCACGCACGCGGGCATCGCGAATAATGCGAAGGTAAACATCGTCCGCATCGACGCCGAGGATCTCGAAAAGAAGAACGGCACGGCGGCGCTCCGCGGACTCGACGGCATTCTCGTCCCGGGTGGTTTCGGCGATCGAGGCACCGAGGGGAAAATCATCGCGGCGCGTTACGCCCGTGAGCACAAAATTCCCTACTACGGCCTGTGTCTCGGCTTGCAGATCGCGGTTATCGAATACGCGCGCAACGTGCTGAAACTCGACGGTGCGAACAGCACGGAGTTCGACGTGAATTCACCGCATCCGGTCATCAACATGATGGAGGAGCAGAAGAAGATCATCGATAAAGGCGCGACGATGCGGCTCGGCAGTTACGAGTGCGCGCTGACTCCCGGCAGTAACGCGGCGAAGGCGTACGGACAGGAAAGCATTCGCGAGCGTCATCGCCATCGCTACGAAGTGAACAACGCGTATGTGGGCCAGCTCCAGCGCGCGGGCATGGTCATCAGCGGCATCAATCCGCGGCGCAATCTGGTCGAGATCGTGGAGATCAAAGATCACCCATGGTTTCTCGCGGTGCAATTTCACCCGGAGTTTCAATCGAAGCCCAACGCGCCGCATCCATTGTTCGCGGCGTTCATCGGCGCGGCGGTGAAAGTCGCGCGCGGCGGAAAAAAGCCGCAGGCGAAGAAAGCGGGAAAGCCGGC
>Ga0164241_10001930_pt1 | contig 23805 bp, 19 predicted proteins | sample OricomyardsoilBY_FD_108780 | JGI IMG/M metagenome (GOLD analysis project Ga0164241, IMG submission 108780) | Backyard soil microbial communities from Emeryville, California, USA - Original compost - Back yard soil (BY) | ecosystem: Environmental > Terrestrial > Soil > Unclassified | place: USA... | reverse complement strand
GTGACCTCGGCGGCGTGCACGCAGGTCCGCCCGCTTCGACGCTCGCGGCGTCCACCGACCCTACCACCCACCATCGAGCCGCGACAGCCGCTCCGGGCCGCATGGGAAACCCAGCGAACCCCGGATGCGACCGTCCTCTTGCGAAGTCGTCTCGGCGAGAGCTTGGTACCTCGTCTCGGCTTGACAGTCGAGCTCTCATGCAACACTGTGAGTGGCGTGAGACGCAGCGCACCTTCTGCTCCCTTCGCGTGCCGCCCCATTCGCTCTCGGGCGAGGCCGACGCAGGGCGGGGACGTCTTCCGGTCCGCGCAGCTTCGGCCCGCCGCATGAGCTCGTCCCTACCTCCCTCGAATGCGTCTTATCTAGACACCGCGCCCCGACAGGTGCCCGGGCTTCACAGTCTTCACCGCATGGTCTCGCTCCTACTCGGGGAAACGACACCCGACGATGCGCGGGTGCTCGTGGTGGGCGCGGGGGGCGGCATGGAAACGAAGGCGCTCGCGGACGCGCACCCGGGGTGGTCGTTCGACGGCGTCGACCCCGCCGAGGACATGCTCCGCCTGGCCGGGTGGACGGTTCGAGACCACGCCTCGCGCGTGCGCTTCCACCAGGGACACATCGAGGATGCCCCGGAGGGGCCCTTCGACGCAGCCGTCTGCTTGCTCACGTTTCATTTCATTTCTCGCGACGCGCGGCTCGAGACGCTTCGACAAATTCATCGACGGCTGACGCCTGGCGCGCCGTTCGCGCTCGCGCATATCAGTTTCCCGCAGACAGAGCCCGAGCGGTCCGTGTGGATCGCCCGTCACGCTGCGTACGGTGCTGCAGACGGCGCCGCCCCGGCGCTCCTCGAGAGAGCGCGCCACGCGCTGGGCACGCGCCTGACCATTCTGGCGCCGACAGAGGAAGAGTTGATGTTGCGCGAAGCGGGGTTTGCCGCGGTGAGCCTGTTCTGGGCCGCGCTCAGCTTCAAAGGTTGGTTGGCGCACACCGCCAAACTCTGATTCCCCACGCCGTCTCCGGAGTCTTGGAGTCACTCGGACCGATTCGCGCGCCTGAGAGGGAGGCGTCTTCGAGGAGAGAGGGGGCGACGCCGCAGTCCCTACTGCGTTCTCCCTACTGCGTTCTCCCTACTGCGTTCTCCCTATTGCGTAGTGACACCCGGGAGGCACACGGTCGTGAGGTGCACGCGCTTTCGGCACACGCGCTCTCCTCGCAGCCGTCCCACACGATCCCCTGGCAGGATTGTCCGGACGGACACGTCCCTGGTCGGCATTCCTCGGCGGAGAAGCACCGCGGCGCGTCGAACCCGAAAGGCGCCGTGACGTTGCAGTTCGGCGTGATCCATCGGCATTGCGCAGAGGCCCGGCAGCTGTCTGCGCCCAAGCCGTCGCACGCGACATCATCCGTGCACTGGTCGCGGTAGGTCACCGCCCAGGCGTAGGAGCCCATGGGCGGCGACGGATCGGGGCGGCAGGAGAGGTGGACGTCGCGTGGGCCGCAGGCCGTGTCGACCGGGTAGCCGCAGTCGTCCGGGACGAAATCGGGGTCGCACGCTTCTCCGGCGGATGGCTGGGACGCCGGGCATTCGAGCGTGGTCGGGCAGGTGAGCTCGTGCGAGAGCGTCCAGCCGTCCTCGGTGCACTCGGCCGTCGTCGTGCCGTCACCCCGCGCTGACCTCGTAGTTGAAGAACAAGGCTTTTCGCTCCCACGCCTGCTCTCTGTCGCCGGCGAGCCGCACGAGCGCGTCGGCGACGTCGCAGTAGGAGACGCTGCCATGCTGAATGTTGTCCTTCGTAGGCTCCGCGCGCAGCGTCCCGCGGGACGGCTGCTGCAGCATCTGACCCATGCGCGCGTAGACGAACCGGAACGCGGGCGGGGCTTCCCCGAAGCACCAACGGACGAGCGTCTCCGCCTTCCGCCACGCTTCGCGCGCGAAGACGTTGCGTAGGCCCCACGCCATCGCCGCCACCCACCACTTCTCGATGGTTCCACCGGGCTCGGGAAGGAGCTGGCCGCCCACGATGACCAGCACGCAGTCGTCCAATCGTCCGTCGGCCTGTAGCGCTTCCACCGTGGCCTTCGTGAGCACGTCTCGATCTGCGCTGTTGGCGGGCTGCCCCTTCGCGTGGCCGAACGGGAGCGCGCTCGAGGCGTCCACGATGGCGTCGGGACGCGACGACCGAACGGCGGCCGACACCGCCTCGCCATCGCACAGGTCGCCCTTCACCAGGGTCACCTTCGAGCGCAGCGACGCTGGCACCTTGTCCGGGTTCCGCACGAACGCGGTGACGTCCCAGCCCTGCTCGAGCGCACGCTCGAGCACGAGCCGCCCCGCCTTGCCCGTCGCCCCGTAGATCAACATGGTCCTCATCGAAGCCACCTCGTCCTCAAACCCACTCGAGCTTTTCGAGATCTTCGATCAGGCCTGGCCCGGTCGGCGTCCAGCCGAGCGCTGCGCGCGTCTGGCCGCTCGAGGAGCGCACGTCTGCGGCCGCGAGACGCGCCATCCACCCGAAGTACGCCGGCGCGTCTTCGGGCGTCATCGATCGGACCGGCATTCGAAGGCCCCTGGCGACGACGTCTGCGATGGCCTTGAGCGGTACGCCCTCTTCGCCGACTGCGTGGTAGCGCGCGGCGCGGCCCTTCTCGAGAGCCAGGCGGTAGAGGCGGGCCACGTCCGCCACGTGGGCTGCCGACCAATGGTTTTCACCGTTCCCCACATAACCGACGAAGCCCTTCTGGCGCGCGACCTCGATCACGAACGACACGAGGCCGGCGCGGCGCGTGTCGTGCACCTGAGGAAGGCGCACGATCGCGACACGCACGCCACGCTGCGCGACGGCCTCTGCGGCGCGCTCGGGTGCGCGCGGGAAGCCGCCCTCGGACGGTGGCGCGTCGTCTTCCGTCGTGGGTCGGCCGGAGGCGCTGGCGAAGCTGGTGCCCGAGGTCACGATCAAGAGCTTCTCCGTGCCCGCGAGCGCGTCGCCGAGCGCCGCGATCGCTCGCTGCTCGTTCGCGCAATTGTCCGCGAGCTTCGAGAAGTCGTGATCGAACGCGAGGTGAATCACGGCGTCGGCCTGTGCGACGCCGGGAGCGAGCGTCTCGGGGCGCGTCAGATCCCCGCGCACGACTTCGGCGCCCGCCTGGGCGAGGGCCGCCGCGGACACATCGGAGCGCGCGAGCCCGACGACCGCATGTCCTGCGCCCTGGAGCTCGCGGACGACGGCAGTACCGATGAAACCCGACGCACCCGTTACGAAAACACGCATGGCGACCTCCTGATGTCAGACAGTGACATGACTGCTACCACGCGATGTCAGAGCCTGCAATCGCCAATGGCAGTTCATGTCATCATCCGCGCATCGGGTACACTCGCGACATGGCCCGCTGGGAACCCAACGCGCGCGAGCGGCTGCAACTGGCCGCGCTCGAGCTCTTCGAAGAGCGTGGCTACGACCGCACGACCGTGGCCGACATCGCCGCGCGCGCAGAGCTGACAGAGCGGACCTTCTTCCGCTACTTCACCGACAAACGCGAGGTCCTGTTCTCGGGAACGGAAGAGTTCGAGAAGCTCCTCATGTCGGGCGTCGCGAACGCTCCGAACACGATGTCGCCGCTCGACGTCGTCGTCGCGGCGTTCGCCGCCTCTTCGCCGCTCTTCGAGAGCCGGCGTGCCAATGCCCGCAAGCGCCGGGCGCTCATCGCCGCCCACGCCGAGCTCCGCGAGCGCGAGCTGATCAAGGCCACCAAGCTCGGAGCCATCTGCGTCGCGAGCCTGCGCGAGCGGGGCGTGCCAGAAGCGACCGCAGCGCTGCTCGCATCGACCGCCATCACCCTCTTCCAGAGCGCGTTCGAGCGATGGATCACGGATGCGAAGAAGAGAGACCTCGCGCACCATCTGTATGAGTCGCTCGCCGAGCTCCGCCGGCTGACGGCAGACACGGGGAACGCAAAGGCGCAAAAGAAGATTTCGGCGATCGCGCGCGCGAAGCCGGCCGCGAGACGTCGTCCAGGCTCGTGAGGCGCGCTCGGCTTCGGGCGCAACCCCGAGCGTTCAGAGCGCGAGCAGCGTCTTCACTTCGCTCAGCATCGCGTGCTCTTCCTCATCGACGTCGCCATCGATCGCGACGAGGGCCTGGGCGGCGCGAAGGACGCGCTCGGCCTGGGTGCGCAAGAGTGACAGGTTCGGCTGCGGTAGCGGACGCCGCTCGTCGAGCGCCGCGAAGAGCTCGGTCAGCGTGCCCGGGATCTTCCACGTAGAGGCGAGCTTGCGCAGAAATTCCCGCTCGGCTTCGTGCACGTGATCGTTCGCGGCTGCGACTTGGACCAAGAGCTTCAGCGCTTCGGCGTTGAAGAGCGCATCACCCGGAGCGGACGTGACCATCAGCGCGGAGCGTACGCGACGCGCTGGCGAGGTCGAGACGGAAGATGGGCGCGAGATGCCGCATTCCGCACGAGGAGCGCCGTCCGCTCCGGTAGCGGTGGGCGGCGGGCCCCGGTATGCATGGGCTCGTGAAAGCCATCGCGCCGCCAGGCCGGCCCTTCGCGGCGACCGCCATCGCCTCGATCGCGACCCTCCTCCTCCCCGCGTGCGGCAGCGGCGAGGTGGGCGGCACGCCGTCCGCGTCTGCGAGCCCGGGGAGGAACACCCACGCGAGCGCCGACGCCAGCACGACCGCGGCTCCAGGCGCGTCGAGCAGTGCTGCCAGCGCCTCGAGCTCGCTCACGGCGCAAGAGTTTTGCGCGCAGACCGTCCAGCTGGGCGAGGAGAACATGGCGGGCGCCGCAGCCTCGGAGCGGGCGAACATCACTTCGCTCGATCACGTCAAGCCGCTGTCGAGCGTGCCGAAGGAGTGTTCGATGCGGGTCGAGTCTCCGAACGTCGAATTCCACGGAGACGTCGCCTATCGGTGTATCGAGGCGGCGCGAGCGCGGCGGAGAGGCACGACGCTGTTCACGTTCGAGGACCTTCCCGAGTGCCGCGGCGTCCTCACGGGCAAAGCCACCGATGGGCAGCCCGCGCTGTTCGCCGAGGAGTGCGCCACCGGCTTCGCATTGCTGAGTAACCGCTGCGTCAAGCCCGTCGCCAAGAACGGGACGTGCGACGCCTCTCCGGGCGGGATCCTCGGCAACGCCGACGATCATCCGCGTTGCGAGCCTGGGCTCGACTGCTTCAAGACGAGATATTCCGCGGACGGGAACCCGGCCGAATACGCATGTCTGACTCCCAGTGACATCGGCGCATCCTGCAAGCTCGCTCTCAACACTTGTGCACGCGGCTCATCTTGCTATCAAGGGAAGTGCCGCGCGCTGTCGGACGTGGACGGGGATTGCATGGCGGAGACGGATTGCCGGCCGGGCAACCTTTGCTCGATCAAGGGTGGCGTGTTCGGCAAGTGTGTGAAGCAGGGCTCGAACGAATAGGGGCTTGGGAACCGTTCGCTTCGAGGCGTGGGCGGTAGCTACTTTGTCGTGACGGAGTAGCCATCGGACGCAGCGTCGTAGGTGAAGCGGACCTCGATCGGCTTGCCTTCCTCGAAAGAGGTGCCACGGATCCCGAACTCCTTCCAGTCGGCATTATGGAATACGGTCGCCGTTCGGAACTCTCGTTCGTCGTCGCCCACCGGAAAAATGGAATTCAACTCGCCGTCGGCGCCGACGCGATAGAGGGAGAATGCTGCGAAGCAGTCTCGCGGCACGCACTTCTTCTGCAGCTTGATGACGTGGATTGTCCTGGCGCGGCCAACGATCTTGAGAACGTCGCCATAGTCGGCGTCGAAGAGCTGAACGACGGCGCCCCCCGACTTGAGCTCGATGGCGGGCACGAACGCCAGGGTGTTGTCGTCACGAAACGCAGGCGACAAGCCGACGCGCACGTCGTCGTTCTCGGCTTGGAGCGCGAAAGCGGGGAGGTCCCTGCATTCGAGAGTTAGCGCCGGCCGCCGACAGACGGTGATGTCGGGAGAGTCGAAGGCAAAGTATGCGAAGACGCCCTCGCAAGCGCAATCTACGCTCAAGTGCTCCGCCGCGCGGGGATCGAACTGGTGTGTGCTCAGGTCGGTCGCGTCGCAATGTTTGTCGAGAGGTAAGCGATCGAAGCCCGCGCATCCCCCGATCTTGTTCACGCCACGAGCGACGAAGCGCGGTAGGGCGGCAAGCGGCAACGTCGCCTCGAACGTGAGCTCTCCGCCGACGCTCCTCGTGCTTACGAGCTCGGCGCCCCTCACCACTTTCATCGCGCCGGTCGCCTCGCTCGCGGCGATGCCGCCCTCGGTGAGGTGGTAGACGCGGTTCAACTTCTTTTGGATGTCGAGCGTGGTCGCGCACGCGAATCGATTCGCGGGGTCCATGGCTCCCGTGCAGTCGATTTCGGCGTCGCCGAATTGGGTGTGCTCTTTGGGGCTGGGGATCTCGGCCCACGAACCGATCGAGAACCAGACGCCATCCTTGGCAGCCGCTCCGACGCGCCCAGAGAGCACGACGCGGCCCGCGTTTAACGTGATCTGCAAGCAAGTACGCGGCGTCGAGCGCAGAGAGGTCGCGGTGGGCTCGGCGCAGGCTCCGTTGGTCCATTCGTCGACGTTCCCGTCGAGCGCCCAACCTTCGGGCATCGTCTCGCCGAACCTCACCGCCACCGCGTCTGGCGGCGCCGGCGCGCGATCGAGCACGGGGGCTCTCGCAGAGGTGATGGTAAAGATCGTGACCGGAGGATCCGCCGCGCTCGCCGACACCAAGACCGCGGAAGGTGCGGGGGTGGTCGCTATCGGAGTGGTCGTCGTCCGCCGCGGAGCCGGGCTCGGCTGGGTCGTCCCGCCGCAAGCGAAGAATGAAACCGCGCTCGCCAAAGCGCAGGAGCGAAGTGCATATGTGCGCATGAACAGGCTCGTCATTGAACATTCAGGCGCTGAGCGCGGACGCCCTGGCCGCCGTGCTCGAGAGTACGCTCACTCGAGAGGTCGCAGAGCGCGCCCACGACGTTGCGCGCGGAGCTCGCACCGACGGCGCTGCGGTCGCCGCGCGAGAGATCTCGAGTCGACGCGGGGCGGGGTGACGACGCGAGGAGCAGCCTCACGTCTCTATCGGCAGTCCCAAGATCTCTCGGGCGCGATCGACGGCGCGGGCGATGGTGTGGACACACGGATCGCAGGCGCTGCCGCAACAAAAGAACCACTCGCTTCGCTCGCGATGCAGATACTCACGAACGAAGCCGCTCTGCGACGGATCGAGGCCCGCATAGCGTGCGCCTTCGGCGATGGCCTGCTCCTCGTCGGCGGGGGACACCGCCGTCTCCTAGCACGTGGGGATGGCGGAGCCGAGAAGCCCCCGGCCGCGCGTGCGGAGGCGCGATGGCTCGACTCGACCCGCCGCTCGAACCAAGAAGGCGCGCTCTCGTGATCCTGCGGCGCCGCGGTGAGGCTAGGCTCCCGCCGATGACGGAATGGCACCTGCGAGAGGAGCTCTCCAGGCTCGCGGCGTCGCGGCGTTCGATGCCCGTCGACGCGCCCAGCGCCGGGCTCGGCAGAGATTGGAGTGGACGCGCGTGAAGAGTACGGACGCGCAGCTCGGCGTGGGGAGCGTCGTCTCCGGCTATCGTCTGGTCGGTGTGCTCGGCGTGGGCGGCAGCGGGACGGTCTACCTGGCCGAACAGCTCGACGGGACCGCGGTCGCGCTGAAGCTCCTGAACGCCGAGCACGCGCATGACGACGGCGAGAGGCAGCGCCTCGCGCGCGAGGCCGAGGTGGTGCGGCGCCTCGCGCATCCGCACGTGGTGAGCCTGCTCGATTACGGCTTCGCGGGAGATCTGCCGTTTCTCGTGTTCCCGTTCCTCGAGGGGCGCACGCTCGAGCAGCGCATCGCCGCGGAGGGCAAGGTCGGCTGGAGTCTCACGGGGCGCTTCTCGGAGCAGGCGCTCTCGGCGCTCGAGGTGGCGCACGGCCTCGGTATCGCGCATCGAGACATCAAGCCAGCGAACATCTTTTGCACTCCCACGGACGAAGGCGAGTCGATCCGCATCCTTGATTTCGGGACCGCGAAGATCGTCGGTAGGAAGGCCGACGCAAAGGACAACGTGACGCGCGCGGGCATGCTCATCGGCACGCCGAGGTACATGGCGCCCGAGCAAGCCCGAGGCGAAGAGCTGACGCCCGCCGCGGACGTCTACGCGTTCGGTCTCGTGATGGCCGAGATGCTCCTGGGTCGGCCACTCGTGACGGGCGCCGCCGACCTCGACATCTACGTCGTGCAGGGCTCGGACCGCCCGCACGATCTACCCGAGGAGATCCGTTCGTCTCCGTTTGCATCGGTGATCGAGCGCGCGATCGCGAAGCCGCTCGAGGTGCGCTACCGCCTCGCGAGCCAGATGCTCGCCGACGTGCGCGCCATCCTCGCGCGGTTCGGCCAGGGCTCGGGGCCCAAGCCACTCGAGGCCGATCTCGAGGCCACGCGCTTCCTCGGAATCGCCGAGCCCGTGATCGTGCCCGAGAACGCCGTGAAGCTCCGCAAGGCGTTCAACGCGATGGCGAACAAGGTGCAAGCGGCGACGCAAGCTCAGGCGGCGACGCAAGCAAAGGCGCCGCCGTCCGTGGACGTCGCGTCGCCCCCAGCGTCGCCGCCTCGTTCCTCGACGCCCGCGCTCACGGACGCCGCCGTCGCCCCGGTCGCGGAGGCGCAGCCGCTCGAGTCGCGTCCGTCCTACGTGCCACCCGCGTCCGCGCCGATCGCGCCCGTCGCGCACGCGCCGATCGCGCACGCGCCGATCGCGCACGCGATCCCGCTGCCGCCTCATCCTGCGGCAGGCCCGACGTCGCTCGCCGGGGCCGCGCCGCCCTTCGGCTTCGCGCCGTCGGCCCCGCCCGCTCTAACGTCCACGAACGGCGCGACGCGGCCCGTGCGCGCATCGAGCTCCACGCCAATCATCCTGTTGTCCGCGCTCCTTGCCGGCGCCGTCGTGGCAGGCGGGGTCGCGTACTTCGTGAGGAATGCAGCCGATCGATCGAGCTCAGAGGTCGCGAGCTCCGCGGACAGCTCTGCCGTGAGCGCTTTGGATCCTTCCGCGGCCGCCGCGAGCGCATCCGCGAGCGCGGCGTCGGCGGGGCCACCCGTGACGGCGCCCCCGGGCGCGTTCACGACGGCGCCGATCGATCGCGCGCCGCTCGAGCACTTCCTCGGCAAGAAGGGCGCGAAGCAGACGCCGGAGCTCTACGAGCTCGCGCTCGAGCAGCTGGCGGACTGCGAGCTTCCGGCGGGGGGCGAGCCGACGTGCGCAGCGTTCGCCGACTACCAGTCGACGATGAAGCGCTCGATCAAGAAGAGCGAGGTCGGCAAGCGCCTCGAGATCGCGGCCAAGTACTTGCGCCACGCGTCTCCTCTGGTGCGTCTCCTCGCGGCCCGCACGCTCGCCGCGTCGCGCGCGGCGGATCTCGACGCGCTGATCGCCGCCGCGAAGATCGAGCCGGTCCCACCCGTCCTCGCCGAGATGATCACGGCGATGCCGCACGATCGACCCGACGTCGTCGAGCTCGAGACGAAGGCGATCGAGGATCCGCGCTCTGCGTTGATTCGGGCGGCCGCGTGTGGTGCGTTGGCGATGAAGCCCGCGTCGGCACCGCTCGATCCGATCGCACGCGTCGCGCAAAACGACATCGATCTCGCGGCGCGCACGCAGTGCTTCGCGGCGCTCACATCGCTGTGGGTTCGGACGACGCCGGCCGAGCCGCGAAAGGACGCGTACGAAGCGACGCTCGCGATCCTCGAGGCCAAGCCCCGCGACGCGGCGCACCTTCCAGAGACACTCGGACACCTCGCCGAAGCCAAGACCAAGATCGCGCCGGACGATCCCGACGGCGCGGTCTGGGTCAAAAAGGCGAAGGCGTTCTACGACAAGAAGCGCGTCGCAGACGATCTCGAGGACCTCGCCCTCGACGCGAGTCTCCCCCTCGCGCTCCGCGGCGCGGCATGGAAGGCCGCCGGATCGATCGACGGCAAAGAGCGCAAGAAGTCCGTGAAGAAGAAGCTCGGCGAGATGACCGACGCGGGTTCACAGGCGCTCGTCGCCGACCCGAAGAAGACCGAGAAGAAGTAGGGCTCCGCGCGCCCGGGGCGCGGCGCGGGCGAGAGCTCCGCTCGGCGCGCTCGAGCCGTCAGCCGATTGACGTTCGACGCGGCAGAGCGTCGAATTGCCGTGTTTTCGAGCGGCGAGGCCGGGCACGACGGTTGCTGTCAGCCGCGATCATGCGAACCCGGCTCGTCCCTGTTCTGATCGGCGTCACCGCTCTCTTTGCGTCCGCGTGCACCGAAGAGGCAGCGACCACGGGTGCGGGGGGTGGCTCCACCGGAAGCGGCGGCGCAGGCGGATCGGGCGATGCGCTTGGCCCTTGGGCGGCGCACACGGTCGACCTCGACGAGCTGACTCCTGTGTGGGGCGGCATCGTCGCCCAGGAGTCGCCGACGCGCGCGTACCTCGCGGGGGGCCTCACGCGCTCGAATGGGTTCGCTTCGACGAAGGTCTTCCGCGTCGAGCAGAGTGGCGCGGACGTCGCCGTCACCACGGTCAGTGAAGAAATCGCCGATCGCTATTGCGGCTGCGCCATCCTCGACGCGGCCAGGGACGAGCTCGTCGTGCTCGGGGGGCGCAACGGCGCGTTCATCGAGACGCCCACCGCAGAGCTCGTCGATCTCGCGAGCGGCGCGGTCACCGCGCTCGATCCCAGCGGCGCTGCTGACCACCCAGTGGGCTGTAACGGCGTGTTCCTGCCCGACCGCGACGAGGGCTACGTGTTCGGTGGCCTCGCGCAGTCCGGGGGCTTCACCAACGCGATCTATCGCTACTCGCCGATCGATCACTCCTTCACCGAAATCACCGTGGCGGGCAGCGCACCGCCCGCTCGCTACGACGGAGCGTTCCGCTATCCCGTAGAGGGCGGCCCCATCTACCTCGTCAGCGGCATGGGCCAAAAGGGTATCGGCGCGAAGTTCTACGGCGACGTGTGGACCTTCGATCCGGCCACCGAGACCTGGGCCGAGATTGCCATTTCCGGCGACGTGCCGCCCGGACGCCGTTTGCCGTTCGTCGCCTTCGCGGACGACCAAAGCGCGATGGTCATGGCGTTTGGCTCCGACTCGCCGCAGGGCCAGACCATGCTCGGCGATCTCTGGCGCCTCGATCTCGCGACGAACACCTGGACCCAGCCCGGCTTCGGCGACGCGCCGCCTTCCGCGCGCGGCTTCGCCCAATGGCTGCCTGGCCCGGAGGGCAGCGCTGGCCTCTACAACGGGGGCCTCGACGGCATGGGCGTCGTCAAGGAACACCTCGTCGTGGATCCGCCGTCACGGGATGTGACCTGGCGGTAGCTGCGGGACGCTTCTTCTCTCGGCTCGTGGCCCCGTCACCTGAGTCCCATGTGCGGCGCGTCGGTGGGCGCGTCCGGCTGCATCCAACAGTCGCCGGATTGCATCCTCTCCTGATGCCAGCGAACGTTCTCGCGAAGCGCTCCCAGATCCGAAGCATCGTCAGGGCGCAGCTCGAGTCGTGCTCCCGAGTCGGTATTCGTGATGATGGTGCTCGCCGCTGGCATCGGCCCGCGTCCATTCGCGTAGCCCATTCGACCGCCGTGCATACCGGGGTTGCCGTGCATGCCCGGGTCGCCGTGCATGCCCGGGTCGCCGTGCATGCCCGGGTCGCCGTGCATACCTGGACTGCCATGCATGCCCCGCTCGTCGTGCGGCATGCCCTCGTCGCCCATGCGATGCCACATCATGCCGGTCCGCCCGTCGCGCATCCCGTACATCTGGCCCATTTGCCCGACGCGCGCGCGGAGCTCGTCGACGTCACCGGTATCCGTCACGAAAGTGAGCGCGACGCCCCCTTCTGTGTCCGCGACGGTGACGTCCGTGCCTTCGATGTCCATGGCGCAGCCGGCGCGAAGTTCGTCCGTCGTTTCGTCCGCGACACCCGGCGTGGTCGCGGGCGGCGGCTCATCCGGTGACGAGCGCGCTTCCGCTGGCCTGGGCGCCACCTTGTCGTTGTTGCACGACACCTGCACGGAGCCGAAAAGGACGCTTGAAAGTGCCAGAGTCTTAAAGCTCAGTGCGTTCATCGCTCATCTCCCTAATCAGTTGTGGACCTCATCGGGTCTTTGGCTCCGCACCCGAGAGCCTGCACAAACCGAACCGCGGCTCGACAGGCAACCGATCCAGTCGAAGTCCATGCGCGCCCGCACCATGGGGTCGGCTTCTTCGTCGGAGCACAGGCGCCGGAGATTCGCGCTCCGACGACGGGCGGTCAGTTTGATGGAGTTGCCACTGACCACGCCCGGCGGACGCAGCAGGCGCGCGGGGGCAGGGCCGCGCAGACCCAGATCGCCTCGACCTTCGCCGCTGCACCACGAGGATGCCTGGTTTTCGATTGTGCATAGTTTGTTTGTGCTATGAACAAACCATGAACGCTCGCTCTCCCACGGTCGACGACCCCCGGGTCTCGCTATCGCCGGGCGACCTCGTCGATCGGCGCTATCGGCTCGTGGCGCGCCTCGGCTCGGGGGGCATGGGAGAGGTCTGGTCCGCCCACCACGAGGCGCTGGGTCGCACCGTCGCGATCAAGGTCGTGTTCGGCGTAGCGCCGGAGATGCGCGCGCGTCTCGCGGCCGAGGCGCGCGCGATCGCGAAGCTGTCGCATCCCGCGGTCGTCGCCGTGTACGACGCGGGCGCGCTCGACGATGGTCGGCCGTTCTTGGTGCTCGAGCTCGTCGTGGGGGAGTCGCTCGCCGACCGTCTCGATCGCGAGGGTCCGCCGCCGGCGATCGAGGCCGTGCGGCTCTTGAGCCCCGTGGCGCGCGCGCTCGCCGCCGCCCACGAGGTGTCGATCGTACATCGCGACGTGAAGCCCGCGAACGTCCTCTTGGTGCGCGGCGAGCCGCCGAGCTCAGCCGCCAAGCTCGCCGACTTCGGGATCGCCAGCTCGACGGCGCCCGACACCTCGCGGCTCACGGCGGTCGGCGGCATCGTCGGCACGCCCGCGTACATGGCGCCCGAGCAGCTGCGATCCCAGCGAGCGGACGGGCGCGCGGACGTCTGGGGCCTGTCGGTGACACTGTTCGAGGTCGTCACGGGAAATCTGCCCTTCGTCGACGACGCGATCACGGCGCTCATCCTGAAGGTGCTCCAGGACGAGCCTGTGTGGGCGAGCGTGGACGCCGTCGACGAGGATCTCGGAAACATCCTCCGCCGCGGTCTCGCGAAGGAGGCGGACGCCCGCTACGGCTCCGCAACCGAGCTTGCCGAGGCGCTCGACGCGTGGCTCGCACAAGAGAGCGACGTCGCACCGGCGCCGCGGTCGAGCGCGCCCACGTCGACGAAACCGAGCGCCTTCGATGCACTCATCCGCGCAAAGCTTCCGCGCCGCTAAGAGACGAGGTCCCGATGTTCGAAGCCGTCCCTGCCTCCGTGAGCCCGCCGAAGTCATCGATGGATGTCCGCGCGCTCGACCGCGCCTCGACCGAGGAGCTCGACGCGCTGTCCTTCGGTGTGATCGCGGTCGATGCCGACGGCGTCATCCTTCAATACAACCTCTACGAGTCCCGCTTGGCGCGCCTCGATCGCCAGGCCGTCCTCGGTCGGCGCTTCTTCCAGGACGTGGCGCCGTGTACGCGCGGACCAGCGTTCGAGGGCCGCGTGAAGGCCTGCCTCGACGGCCCCCCAGGCGGCTTCGATCGCTTCGACTTCGTGTACGACTTCAAGTTCGGCGCGCAAGAGGTGACGGTCGAGCTTCTGCGAAGCGCAGAGCGCCCCATCGTCTTCTTGCTCGTCAATCGGCGACGGGTGCTTCCGCCGCGGCCCAGCATCGATCCGCGCACGCTCGCGCGCGCCCAGAGCGATCTGGCTCCTGGAGAGGCCGAAGCGGGCGTGCTCCGCGACGAGCTCGAGAGGCGGTTCGTTCGCGTCCCCGCGCCGCTGTTCGCGGCGCTCCGGGCGACGCTCGAGCGGCTGGCCCCAGAGACGTGGCATGTGTTCGCAGAGGAGTGGGGGCTTTCGTGGGGCCGCCACGCGGCCGTCGATCTCGAGAGCACTGCGCTCGAGCGCCGCGGCAAATCGCTGCGCGAGCTGACCATGCGCGAGGTGTCGGACCTCGTCGCGGAGACCGTCTCGACCCAAGGTTGGGGACAGCTGACGCTCGACTTCGCCGCGATGAACGAGGGCCTCCTGTTCGTGGAGTTCGCGCGGAGCGCACTCGCAGAGGCTGCTCCGCCGAAGAAGTCGTCGTCTCACGGCGCGAGCGGTGGCGCGTGTCACCTCGTCGGTGGGTGGCTCTCGGGCGTGCTCAGCCACGTGGCGGGCAAGAGGCTCGTGACGCGTGAAATCTCGTGCGTGTCGGCGGGTGCGCCTCGCTGCACGTTCGCCGTCACGGGGGTCGAGCGACGCGAAGGGCTCGACGTCGCGATCGAGAGCGGCGCGGCCGATCCCGCGAGCGTGCGCGCCCTGTTGCGTCGCCGAGCGGTGCCGTCTTGAGCAAAGCGCCGCCGAGCCAAACCGGTCTCCGCCGACCGCGCGCCGCTTCGCTGCAGGGCCTCGGAACGAAGGAGGCCGAGCAACCTGCGGGCGAGGTTCTCGGCGCCATGGCCTGGGACGGGCCCCCGCCGGATCCCAATCGGCTCACCGCAGAGGAGTTCCTCTCGTTCTTGTGACGCCACCCGCTGCCGGGCGCGCACGATACGGACAGCGGCGATGTAAGCGCCCCCGCGAGCTAGCCAGTCTCGGTGCTCGACGGGCGATAGGCGCTGGCGACGCCGCTTCGCTCGGACGTCCGCTGGAAGCGACGCTGCAGGAGCTTTACGACTTCTACGATCGCGAGGGGAAAGAGCGAGCAAACGGCTACGACGCCCCAATCCTCCGCGCCCAGGGGCACCGTGTGGAGGATGGCGCGCAAGAATGGCACCGAGACCGCCGCGATCTGCAGCAGCACGCAGAGCGCGACGGCCCCCCACAGCCACCCGTTCTTGAAGAGACGTGCGTCGAATGCCGAACGGGTCTCCGAGCGTGAGCTGAATACGTGGACGACCTGGACGAACGCGAGCGTCATGAACGCGACCGTCATCGCGCGCTCCATCCCTTCCGCCCCGACGGGGTGCATTCGCATGCCGACGAGGAAGGCCACCAAGGTGGCGGCGGTGAGCAGCGCCCCTTGCCAGCCGATCATGATCAAGAGCCGCCCCGGGAGAAGGGGGGCCTTCGGGTCGTGCGGCGGCCTGCTCATCATTCCGGGCGCCGAAGGTTCGAGGGCCAACGCGAGCGCAGGAAAGACGTCCGTGACCATGTTCAGCCACAGGACCTGGAGCGCGGCGAGGGGCAGCGGCCAGCCGATCATGAGGGCGACGAACATGGTCAGAAGCTCTGCTAGGTTGCACGAGAATAGATATTGGACGAAACGGAGAATGTTGGCATAGATGATCCGGCCCTGTTCGACCGCGCGAACGATCGTCGCGAAGTTGTCGTCGACGATCACCATGTCGGCCGTCTCTTTCGCGACCTCGGTCCCCTTGATGCCCATGGCGACGCCGATGTCGGCCTTCTTCAGGGCGGGCGCGTCATTCACCCCGTCTCCGGTCATGGCCACGATTTGCCCCTGCGCCTGCAGCGCCTCGACGATCCGGAGCTTGTCCTTGGGTGACACGCGGGCAAAGACTGCGGCCCCCGTCACGGCCTCCTTCCATCCAGCTGCGTCGAGACCCGTCAGCTCACGCGCGTGCACGATACGGAGCGGCTCGCCGTCCAGACCGCGGTCGATACCGAGTTGGTGGGCGATCTCTGCCGCGGTGATCTGCTGGTCGCCAGTGATCATCACAGAGCGAATGCCCGCGCCACGGCAGGTGGCGATTGCGGCCTTCGCCTCCTCGCGGAGTGGGTCGGTCATGCCGACCAGGCCGACGAAGACCAAGTCGCTCGTGGCGTCGAATGTGCCGTCGATCAGCCCGTCGGGCAGGTCACGATAAGCCAGCGCGAGCACGCGGAGCGCCGCACCGGCGAGGCCCTGGTTCTGCTCCTCCCATCGCGCGCGATCGGGGGCCGTGAGCGGCGTCACTCCGCTCGCACCAAACTGGGAGACGCTCGCCGCGAGCAAGGTAGATGGCGACCCCTTCACGAACATGATCGCGCGGCCTTGCGGCATCTGGTGCACGGTGACCATGCGCTTCGTCGCGCTGTCGAACGGCTGCTCTCGAAGCCGGGGAAGCTCGGCTTCGAGCGCGTCCTCGCTCAAGCCCGCCTTCTCTGCCGCCACGATCAGCGCGGCCTCCGTGGGGTCGCCGAGGACGGCGTCCTTGCCACCGGCGTGCGTGACCTTTGCGTCGCTACACAAGACACCAATGCGCAGCGCCAGCGTGAGGTGCGCGTCGGCACCAGGGTCGAGCGGTCGACCGTCTTCCCGAAACTCGCCGGTCGGCGAGTAGCCCGCTCCGGTGACTTCGATTTTCCGCGTGCCCAAGGCGAACGCGGATACCGTCATCTCATTGCGAGTCAGCGTCCCCGTCTTGTCGGTGCAGATGACTGTCGTAGAGCCGAGCGTTTCGACCGCGGGCAGTCGCCGGATCAATGCCCCCATGCGCGCCATGCGCTGCATCCCGAGCGCCAGCGTCATCGTGGAAACGGCGGGAAGCCCCTCGGGGACTGCGGCGATCGCGAGCGAGATGCCGATCTCGACCATGTAGAGGAACCCGTGCCCGCGAAGCCAACCCGCGAGAACGATGACCGCACAAAGCACCAACACGATGACGAGCAACAGCCGGCCGAGGCGCGCCAGCTTCTGCTCGAGAGGTGTATCGCTGTTCTTGGCAAGGTCGATGAGAACGCCAATCTTTCCCATCTCGGTCGCGGCGCCCGTCGCCGTGGCCAGGAGCCGTCCCCGACCATTGACGACCGCCGTACCCATGAACGCCAGATTGATCCGGTCGGCGAGCGGGGCCTCCACATCAGAGACCGGATCGGTCGACTTCGTGACAGCCTTCGATTCCCCGGTGAGCGCGGCCTCCTCGATCTGCAGGCCCGCGCTCTCGATGAGCCGCCCGTCGACGGGTACGCGTGCGCCAGCCTCGAGGACGATCAAGTCTCCAGGAACCAGCTCTGCCGCAGGGAGCTGGCGCTCGACGCCGTCGCGCACTGCCCGAGCATGTCGCACAGTCTGCTTCTGCAGAGCCGTCAGCGTCTTCTCGGCCTTCCATTCGGTGAAAAAGCCGATCGCTGTGTTCAAGACGACCACGACCAGGATGGCAGCGGCCTCGAGGTTCTCGCCCGTAGCGAGGGCAACGCCTGCTGCTGCGAAAAGCAGCAAAACGAGGACGCTCTTCAGCTGCTCGAAAAGAATGGCGAAGCTCGTCCGACCGCGCGCCTGTTGCAGCCGATTCGCGCCGAAACGTTCGAGGCGTCGCGTCGCCTCGTCGTTCGTCAATCCGCGCGTCGTGTCGGCTCGGAGATGCGTCGCTGCTGCTTCGATCGTCAGCGTGTGCCACGCCCGTGCCGTGCCAGACGGGGGTGACTGCTCACGGCTGGTTCGTTCATGCGTGGTCGCTGACATCTTCGGCAATCGGTCACTCTCGTTCTGTCCCGCTACCCGAGACGTGGCTCTCGGATCGTCACGTTCGCCTGAGGTCATGCTGCCGATCCAACGTGCTCGCGACGGATCGCTCGAGCTTGTGCGCCGCGCCCTCGACGGCGTCGACCACGCTCGCGGCGTGGTGGGTGACCACGGTGGGGTGGCGTCTCTCGAGACGCGCCTCCGTCATGCAGTTTGTCTTCTTGCCGGCTCATATGGCCATTTTCATCGCTGACGTGCACCTCTACCCGGGTGATTCGATCACTCAGGTGCTCAGTATCGATAGATGGCAGCGATTCCTGTGCGTGATGGCATCCGCTCGGCGGGAATTACCAGCACCTTGCCGCCCTTCTTCGCGACCAGCTCGCTCATGTCGTCGAGTACGTCGTCCACGTGGGCACGGCTCGGGTTTTTGAGCTCCACTCGCCCGGTCGCGCTATCGAGTCGGCCAGCGAGCTGGCGATCGGCCTCGATCAGCAGGGTCTCCACTCGGCCAGAGGTGGTGGCTTTTGCGACCTGCTCCACGTCGTCGCTTCCAACGCTGTTGGAGCGGGCCCGCTCGTACTCGTCGAGCAGGGACGCCAGCCGTTCGTGATTTCGAACCTCGACCGCCTGCCACGCCAGCGACCGGAGGTCATCGGCGGAGAGAGCGTCGGGGTTGAATCGAATCCCCTCCGCGATGAGGAGCGGGTTCTGACTGACCTGGCGGAACATGTGGTGGTGCTCCGGCAGCGCCGCGAGGACCAGGGGCAACCCCGAGGGCTTGCTGTAGTGTTCGAGCACTGCGCGATCGACGGCGCGAAAGAAGCGCTTCGCGTCGATGTCCGCCTCGTCCGCCTTGGCGCCTTGGCCGTGATGCATTCGGTTGGCCGCGCCACCCACGCCGCCGTACGCGGCGACGGTCTGGTGCGGTTTAGTCAGGTCGGCGCCGAGCGCCTCTTCGATGGTACGGGGGACGCCGGCCACCAAGTCGAGCTCGTCGAGCGCGTCGCGGTTGCCCTCGAAGAACTGAATCTTGTCGAGGCTCAGCCCGAGGACTTGGTAGCGATCGACCGACTGGAGGAATCGTCGGAGTGGCCGGGTATGGAAGGTCTCGCCGACGGAGACCCACTCGACGACGGGGCGCGGCAGCCGCAGCGCTCGAAAAATTCCCGGTCCGCGTAGCACGGCCAAGCCATCGAGAGTGTGGTGCCAGAACTCGGTGTCGTGTGCGAGCGCTTCGAGCGGCTCGAGTAGCTGCCGCGTCTCTGCCGGATCCATCGAGCCAAGCAATCCCTCGAGCTCTTTCACGAGATTCCGAAATCGGATCGGATCCTGCCGGTTCTCTGGATGCCGACGGTGGGTGGATTGGTAGAGCGACAGACATGGCGGTCCGTTTCCGAACGAGAGTTCGGCGAGTACCTCGGTCGTGAGTCCGGTCGTCGTGTTCATGTGTGTCATGAGTGTCTCCGTCACGCGGGATCATGCAGGTGAGCCGTCTACGAGGAAGTGCAGCACGAAGCGCGCCAGATTCGGCCCGCCGCGCGGGATGCAGAAGCCTTCCCCTTTATGCCCGTTCGTGCGCCGTTGCAGGTCCGGTTACCGTCGCACCGCGGCAGAGTCGGGGCAAAGTGGGTATTGGGGGCGAATCGCGCGAGCTCGGTCACGCGTCGGCGGCGTGCCTCAAGAACGTGAGGGCGAAGGCGATCGCGACCGCCCAAGCAATCGCGAATGGCCACGCGCTCCAAACCGTGGTGCCTGACGCGGCAGAGGACCACGCGACCATGCCAGTGAGCGCGGCGCCCATGCAGACACCGTTGACGAGCATGATCGCCGCGACGAGGTCGCCGGATGGGCGCCCTCGCAACAGCAAGACCCCCGCCGCGATGGCGAGCGGTACCTGAAGCCCGAGGTCGAGCGCGTGGACCACGTGTCCCACGGCGTGGGCGCCCATAGGCCAACCAAAAGATCCAGCGACGCTCCGAGCGAGGATGTCCTCGAGCCACGCGAGCGCGAGCAGCGCCCCGAAGACCAGACAGAATGCGGCCGTCGCGCGGCGGGGAGCCCGCGTGCCAAAGGTCGCGTGAAGCTCGGCGAGGTCGATGGAGGCGGCACCCATGACCAGCGGAGGGATCGCGCAAGCGAACGCGGCAACGTAGACGAGGTAGAGGGCCGTGAAGGGCGGGCTGACCGCGAACTCGAGATAGGTGTAGACGAAATAGGCGAGCGTCCCGATAAAGACGAGGCGGCCTCGAGTCGAGCCGCGCAATGCGGCGCGGAGCGAGGCGACCGTCAGGGGTATCGCGAGGAGCAACGTCGCGGCGCTCCAACCACGCGCTTCGGCCAGCACGCGATTTACGAGCGGCTTGGGGGAGGGATCGGGAAACGCGCCGTCCCAGACGAGCGTCACGAGCGAAGCCGTCGTGGCCAGTAGGACGAGGACGATGGTGAAGGGGACTGCTGGGCGCGGAAGCGGCTTCATCGCGGCCGCGCCGCAGGCGTGCCGGCTACCTCTCGTGATCCGCGGCTGAATCGGCTGCTCGCGCGTGGACAGACTCGGGTGCGCATGACGCTATGTCGGAGCAAGTCGCGCGCCGCAACGTCCCCCAGGAAACCGCGCAGATTCCGAACCGGGTGAGTACCCACTTGAGTCTTCACGGGGTTTGCCATGACGACGGCCTTGCGCGGCAAGGCCGGAGAGCGTGTCGGCCGCGGACCGGAGCGGCGAGCTCGCGCACGGGTTGCGTGAGCACGCGGGGCTTGCAGGCCGCACCTCTTGTGCGCGCTGCGGCCTGCCTGCATCTGCCCAAAAGCTTTGAAAGACCAGGGTCGCGCGCGGCCAATGTGGGTGGCAGATGAAGAGTCAGCGGAATCCCATGCCGACCGAAGCCCATCCCCCCGGCCACGATGCAGCAACCGCCGCGCTCGTGCGGGACAGCGACAGCAAGCTTGCGATCCGCACCCTGCTGCGGGTCTTCGCGGTGCAAGACGCCCTGCTGCTGATCTACCTATTCGTCGTCTCGCTGCTCATCGCGTGGAGCTCATCCGTCGACCCCATTCTGGCCGAAGCTTCCGCCCGTCGTGTCTACGTCGCGATCGCCGTGCTCACGGTGGGCGCGTTCGTTTCGCGTGGTGGCCTGGACGGGCCGACGTGGTTGAACGCGCTCATCTACCGCGTCTGCATCGTGGGTGTCCTGCTCGACAACTACCTGATGCTCCGCAACCTCCTGCCTCTCGTTCGTCCCGACACCGTCGACGCGACGCTCTATGAGCTCGATCTCCGGATCTTCGGCGTCGAGCCTGCGCTCTGGCTCGAGCGCTACAACGAGCGGCCCATCGTCGAGTGGTTCGCCTTCTTCTACTTCAGCTATTTCATCATCGCTGCGGTCTACATGACCGGCATCGTCTGGCTGCGTCGCGGAGGCCGTGAGACGAGCGAGTTTGCGATCGGCGTTCTCCTCGTCTTCTGTCTCGGTCAGCTCGGCTACATGGCCGTTCCGGGGTTCGGCCCCGTCGGCTTTCTCGCCTCGACGTTCCATCACGCGCTTCGTGGCGGCTTCTTCTGGGCGTGCGTGACGGGGACCGTCTCTGCGGGGAGCGCGATGAAGGACATCTTCCCGTCGCTTCACACCGCGTTCCCGACGTTCCTGACCCTGTACGCGTGGCGACGAGCCCGGTTCGACCGCCGCTTCCGCTACGTGGCGGTCGCGACCGGGTTCTTCGCGGTGAACATCATCATCTCTACGATGCTCCTGCGCTGGCACTTCGCGATCGACGTCGTCGCCGGCCTCGCACTGGGGTCTACGGCCGCGGTGCTCGCCCCGCGCATCGCCGGCGCCGAGGCGCGCCTCCGCAGTCGAATGGGCCTTCCCCAGGCTTGGAGCTTCGGCCCCCCGTCGAAGACGCCGAGGTGGTGGCTGCCCGCGTCGCTCAGTGGTGCAAGTTCGGGGGACTGACGAACGTCGTGATCGGTAGGCTCCGGATCTCGCGGGTTGGGAGTACGTCCGCAAAGCGGTCGCCGATCGCAGCGAGTGAAGCGCGCTTGAGCGTCGCGCCGTCGACCGTCGGCAAGTCGCGCGTGGTCGTTGCGTCTTCGGCGACGAGGACGCGGTAGCCGAGGACCGTCGCGTCTTGCGCGCTCATCGCCAGAGCGAGGTGCGCCATGATGCCCGCGATGACGAGCGTGTCGATCCCGCGCGAGCGAAGCTCGGCGTCGAGAGCGGTCTTCGTGAAAGCGCCTCCCGTCGGCTTCTCGAGCACGAGCTCGTCCGCTCGCGGCGCGAGCTCTGGCACGATTGCCGTCGTGCTCGCCTCCGGGGCGAAGAGCAGCGCGCCTGGCTTGGTGACGTTGCGGACATGGACCACGGTGAGCCTGTTCGCGCGCGCCCACGCGAGGAGCTCGGCAGCCCGCGCGATGGCGACGGGTGCGTCACCGATCGCCAGCCGGCCGTGCACGAACTCGTCTTGAAAGTCGACGAGGAGGAGCGCGCTGCGCTCACGCTCCAGGTGCTCGACCCGCGGGAGGCGATAGAGCGCCCGCAGCGTCGTCGGCGGGGCCGTAGGGGGCGTCGCAGCCGGGGGCGTCGCCGTCGCGCAGCCGTCGAGCCCGACGAGCGCGGCCAGGATGCAGCGTGACTTCGGGCTCATGACGCCACCTCGGTGACGTCGATGACGACCTTCCCGAACGGTCGGCCCCGCTCCAGGATGTCGTACGCGTCCTTGGCCTCGGCGAACGGGACCATGCGATCGACGATCGGGCGTAGCTCATGCGCCTCCATCGCGCGGACCAGCGCCTCGAAGGTCGCGCGGCTGCCGGCGGACGCAGCGCGCAGCGTGATGGCGCGGCGGAGAAGCGCGGGGAGCTCGAGCTCGACGTTCCTCGCGCCGACGAAGCCGACGAGCACGATGGTGCCACCCATCCGCGTGACCGGGATCGCCCGCGCGACGTCGCCGACGACGTCGACGAACACGTCGACCCCTCGCCCGTCGGTGATCTCGAGGAGCTGGCCTGCCCAGTCGCTGCTCGCGTCCAGCGCTGTCGCGCCGAGCGCCTGGAGCCTCGGGATACGCTCGGCCTGTCGTGTGATGACGACGACTCGGCAACCCACGGCGCGTGCGAGGAGCAGGGTGAAGAGCGAAACGCCGCCGGTGCCCTGGACGGCGACGACGTCACCCGCCGTGATGCGTGCGGCGACCACGAGCTCTTGCCAGACGGTCACTGCGGCGATCGGGAGGGTCGCGGCTTCCACCGGATCGAGGTGCGCCGGCGCGCGAACGGCGTCTTCCTCGTCGAGCACGAGATACTCGGCGAGCACGCCCTCGTTCGGGCCACCGAGGCGACGGCGCGCGGCCGCTTCGGTGAGCGCACCTGCGCGCCAATCTGGGACATACACTGGACAGACGAGGTCTCCGACGGTGAAACGCGTGACCTCTCGGCCGCGCGCGACGACGGTGCCTGCGGCGTCCGAGAGCGGCACGAGCGGCGCCTGAAAGGCTCCGTAGTCGCCCCGCGCGATCGCGACGTCGCGGAAGTTGATCGATGCGGCGCGCACCTGGACGAGGATCTGGCGCGGGCCGGGGTTCGGGATGGGACGCTCGACGACGGTGAGGTCGTCCAGCGCGACACGGTGCGGAAAGAGGTAGGTTCGCATGCCCCGCAGGATGGTGCCGGCGCGGCTGCTGCGGAAGTGCATGACGGTGCACGCAGCGCGTGCAATTATGCACGACGTGGCGTGGGACGATTGGCGAGTGTTCCTCGCGATGGCGCGGACTGGGAGCCGATCGCTCGCCGCGCGCACGCTCGCGGTTGATCCGACGACGATCAGCCGTCGCATCGCCGCGCTGGAGGAAGAGCTCGGCATCACCCTTTTCGAGCGCACGGCGAATGGGCTCGTCCTCGGAGCGTCGGGGCGCGCCGTCCTCGTGCGGGCCGAGCGCATCGAAGAGGAGATCGCGGCCGCCGAGCGTGAGGCTCAGGGGAGAGACGAGCGCGCTTCAGGTCCAGTCCGTCTCACCGCGGGCGACGGGCTCGTGCAATATGTCCTTCTCCCCGCGCTCGCCGAGCTTCGGCGCGCGAACCCGGCGATCACGGTCGAGCTCCGCGCAGATACGCGGGTGCTCGATCTCTCGCGGCGCGAGGCGGACGTCGCGGTGCGGCTCGTGCGGCCGAAGGAGCCCACGCTGTTCGCGCGACGACTGGGAGCGATGGGGTTCGCGCTCTATGCCAGCGACGGATACCTCGAGCG
>Ga0164241_10001929_pt1 | contig 23806 bp, 15 predicted proteins | sample OricomyardsoilBY_FD_108780 | JGI IMG/M metagenome (GOLD analysis project Ga0164241, IMG submission 108780) | Backyard soil microbial communities from Emeryville, California, USA - Original compost - Back yard soil (BY) | ecosystem: Environmental > Terrestrial > Soil > Unclassified | place: USA... | reverse complement strand
TTTCGGAACCTAGAAAGCGTTAGGAAAGAGGCGTTGTGTCGTGGCATTGGGCATGGCATACAGGCGACGCCAACAGCGAGTGCAGTCACCGCCTCGATGGTCTAGTCATGCAGTTAGTAAGCGCCACTGAAGATCTTGTGATCGGAGGGCTTCCGTATCCGGGCTTTCCAGTTCTGCTGTGGGACAGCATGGATAGCTGCGTTCCGGCGAACCACTTTTTCCGCCATTACCTTCTCCGGGGATCGATTGGTTCAGTGAAATCGTGGGCGCCAACAGGGCGCGCGTTGTACGACTACTTCAGTTTCCTTCAAGCTCATGAGCTTTCCTGGGACGACGTCGATCGTGGTGAGGCGAAGACTTTGCTCGCCGCCTATCGCGACTATTGCCTCCGGGTAGCCAACCTCGCGCGCAGCACTGTTCGAAACAGACTTCTATACGTTTGCGAGTTCTACGAATTTGCCCACCGGCGGCAGTGGATCGCACGTCTGCCGTATGCGTACGAAGCTCGGCGTGGCGGCGGTGGTCGTGGACTTCTTGGCCATCTTCACCGAGGACAACACGTCTCCGCGCGTGACGTCATGCCACGCGCACATCGGAGCCTGCCGAAGTTTCTTTCTGCCGAACAGATCAAGGGCCTCCTCGCCGCCGTGACCAACCCTCACCATCGAGTGATCATCCGCTTAGCGTTGGGCTCGGGACTGCGCAAGGAAGAACTGGCAACGTTTCCACTGGCCTATGTGTTCAATCCGGATCGGGCCAATCCAAGCCGCAACATGCGGATCGACCTCGACCCTTCCGATGGCAATGGCATCAAGACCAAGGGGAGTCGGGCGCGAGCCATTTTTATTGCGCGGACGCTCATGAGAGATCTGCACCAGTATGTCGTCCACCACCGCAGTGAGCGCGTTTCCTTTAGCAAGGGGCCACAACAGCATCTCTTCTTGAACCAGGACGGGAAGGCCTACAGCGCCGATGGCAAGAGCCTTGATCGAATAGTTCGACTGAACGGCCAGAAGGCGGGCTTGAGAGTGTGGACCCATATGCTGCGCCACACGTACGCGACACACACCCTTGTCGCCTTGCAACGCAATCGTGATGGGAATCGGCTCGAGCCACTGGTGTTTCTGCAGAAGCAGCTTGGCCACGCCTCCTCCCAATCAACCCTCATCTATCTCCACCTGATTCAGGAACTCGCGGATAAAGCCGTGCTGGCGTACGACGACGAACTCGATGAACTGACAAGAGGTACCAATGGGCAAGCGTAAAGTTTTTGTTCGAAGCGACCTGTCGACGCCAATGATCGAGCACGCCCGCGATGCCTCGACGGGCACCATCGTCCTGCTTCCGGACCATATTCCACCGCCGGACACCGTGGTTCGGTTTCCCGACAATCCCGCTATGGCCCGCTCATTCGACTTTGCCGCGTGGTATGGCGTCGGAATTGATCAGATCACCTATGTTTGCCAGAAGCAGATCGAGCGGTTTGCGGATCGCCAGGACTTGGATGTCGAACCGTATACGGCCGTGAGCTACTGCCGCGCAGGGCTACGGCCATTCCTCAACTTCGCAGCCATGCTCGCCGCCGCAATACAGCGACCATTGCAACTCAGTGATGTCGATCGGTCCATGATCGACAGCTTTCTTCGCTTCCTGGGCGACACCGGCTTACGTTTCCAGAGCCAGAGGGTCACCTACTACTACACGAAAGCTGTTCTGGGTGCAGTGGGGCGACGCGGCTTGATCACGGTCGTGGATGCTGGCGACCATGCGACGTTTCCCAAGAATGCATTCTCCAATTCACACCGAATGGACGCGGGCGAGAAGCCGCTGTCTCCCGCCGAGAAGAAGGCCTTTACCCTCGCCATCAAGGACGCCGTGCAGCCTTTGTTTGCACCAGATTGCGCGGCGCCGCGCCGACGACTGTTGTCGCACGCTCTATTCGTGATCGCTTTGCACACTGGCCGCAACACGACTCCGTTGGTAGAGATGCCAATTGACTGCTTGCGGCCTCATCCAAAGGACGCCACCGAGTTTCTCGTCCTGTATAAGCGCAGAGGCCACACGACGACCAAGGTCGCGTTGCGATCCGAAAGTCCCATCGAGCGCGTGGTCGAGTCGCTGCCGACAATCCGCCCAACTGTCGCACGCTTGATCCGTCGCGTGGTTGAGCTCACAAGCCCCTTTCGCGCCGAAGCGCCCACGGGACTGCGCAATCGCCTTTGGATCTATCGCAACATGGCAGGCCGTGTGACAGCGCTGTACGGCAAGCGTCTGTCTGATGACATCGCCGGGCTTGTCGAGCAGTACGACCTTCGGGATGCAGACGGCAAGCCACTGCGGATCAATGTCAGTCGATTGCGAAAAACCTTTGTAAACCGCATTCACGAGATCCTCGACGGTGATTTGGCGGCAACGGCCGCGGCCGCCGGCAACCAACCCAGGATCACGGAGCAGCACTATTTACGACCCGGAAGCGACGCCAAAAAGAACTGGCGCTTCATGGGAGTCTGCCTTGTGAATGAGCTGAAAGCCGGAAAGTTAGGAGCCACAGAGCGGACTCCAGTGGGCCGTTGCTCGGACAACAAGTCGGGCGAGTACGCGCCGAAGCGAGGTAACGCGGTCTGCCAGAGCTTCATGAACTGCCTGCGCTGCCGCAACTATGTTGTGACAGGCGATGATCTGTGGCGTCTGTTTTCGTTTTACTGGTGCGTTCTCAAGGAGCGCGTCCGAATCGGGAGGGCGCGCTGGGATAAGCATTTTGCGCACATTCCCCGGCTCATAGACCGCGACGTCGTGGGTCATGGCCTCAAGCGGAAAGCCTTCAGCAAAGCACAGGTAGAGAGTGCACGAGAGCGTGCCCGCCGCGAGCCTCACCCATTCTGGGCAAGCCAAACGATCATCAATGAACTACAGAGTCTTCCGTGAGTGCGACCCGGACTGCCATCCATGCGCAGATCGACCCTCTTTCGTTGGCGAAGGCAAAACGCAACGCGCTCATCGTCACCAGCCGCATGGTTGATGGTCATCCCGTCATCGTCAGCCGCTACGGTGATCGACAGTGGCGAATGGTAAACCAGCCCACCAACAAGTGTACCTCCGACCAAACAATCAACTTTGAAAGGGTGCCGGCCGCATTCCGACAAACCATGAAGGTGATTGCGTATCGCTACCTCAATCGTGGCAGAGAGGGCCAGAAACGTCCCGGCCCGCGCGCAGTGGTGAAGCTTGTCCGCGATGGGCTGATCTTTCTGCGCTACCTCGACAGCCGAGGCATCGGGACGCTGGCCGATGCCACGAACAAAGTCTGCGCTGGATATGTGGAGACCTGTCGACGGCATCGCGTGCGGCGACAGGGCGGATGCGGACCGATGAAACCGGCGGCCCTGGTTCACCGCCTTGCCGTCGTTGAAGCCATCCATGAGCTCAGCCAATACACGCGCGACTCGATGCGCGAGCATCCCTGGCCTGACACCTCGGCCTCACATTTGGCGGGCCAAACAGGGGTCGGTACCGGCAGGCGCAAAGAGAGTACACCGCTGATACCTGATGAGGTATTCACAACCTTGTTTCAGGAGGCGTGGGCGCTCATCGAACAGAGTCGTTCGCTACTCAAGGCACGAGACAACTGGCTCGCGGTGTTGGCAGAGCGTGGCAAGCACTGGGACAGCGGCCAAAAATGTCGTGAACTCGCGCAATTCGTGAAGCTACGTGGATGGCACAGTGCCAAGGCCTTCAATGCTGCGGTGCTGGAACTTCGCACGGCCTGCTACATCGTGGTGGCGAGCCTTTCGGGTTGTCGAAATCACGAACTCGCCTTTCTCCAGACTGGCGCGCTGTACCGCACGACCTCTTCGTCGAGCGGTGCGGAACGCGCTGATGAGACTTATTGGTTTATGCGCTCGAGATCCACTAAGACCGGCGCGGGAGACACGGAATGGATGATTCCAGAAGCCGCGGCCAAGGCGATTCGAATCATGGAGCGCTGGGCAAAGCCCTATCAAGAGCAGATCGCTGATGAGATTGTTGAGCGCCGCGCTCGCGATTCTCGCGACCCGGAGATAGCTGAAGCCGAGCGTCATCGAAATGCGCTGTTTCTGGCGGCCGCGCCTCGCCTGGGAAATCAAGTGAGAACACTCACCGGACAAGCCGCCAATATTGCGCTGAAGGCGTTTGCGCGTTCGTGCGGCCTCGACTGGTCACTCACATCTCACCAGTTCCGGCGTAAGTTCGCGAACTACGCCGCGCGCAGTCAGTTCGGCGATCTGCGATACCTTAAAGAACATTTCAAGCACTGGTCGCTCGACATGACGCTGGGCTACGCGCTGAACGAGTCCCAAGAGATGGAGTTGTATGCGGAGATTCAGGGGGAATTGGACGACCTCAAGACGGGCGTCGTCGAGAGCTGGCTGAATCCCGCATCACGTCTCGCCGGCGGCTACGGCTCGAACCTGGTCGCATGGCGGGGTTCCCAACCCGTCACCATATTCAAGGATCGCAAGCACATGGTCCGTTCACTTGCCGAGAGCACGCCCATCCGCAGCAATGGGCACGCCTGGTGTACAGCGGATGACAATCTGTGTGTTGGCAATGGCCTCGAAAGAACTCGCTGCGGTGGCTGCGGCAACGCGGTGATTGGCGTCAAGCACGCCCACATTTATCGCGGACTTCACGATCACCTGCAGGAAGTGGCAAAGATGCCCGATATTGGGGAGGGTGGCCTGAAACTGGTCGAACGCGACATGCAGCGCTGTCGCAGCGTCCTTGCCGAGTTGGGGCAAGAAAAGGAAGGCGACTCATGAAGAAGAATCGAAAGACCGCCGAAGCTCGCGAGAAAGATTTCCGTCTGGCGATACTGCGCATCAAGCGCAGTCGGTCAAATACGGGGGCGGCCCAAATCAGTATTGCGTCCGTCGCGCGCGAAGCGGGCGTTTCGCCGGCATTGATCCACAACCACTATCCGCAAGTGGCCGACGCGATTCGGCTCGAGCAGGTTCGCCAGGGCCGGGATAAGCGAAAACGACGGCAGGACGAGCTGAAGCAAGAGCGCGAAAAGGCGCGAGCACTTCGAACTGAACTAGCAGACCTTCGCGCCAAGGTTGCCTGCCTAGCTTCGATCAACGAGGTCCTTCGATTCGAGAACGAATCACTCAGGGCGCGACGCGCCGACAATGTGGTGTCGTTATCGTCCTCGCCGCCCAATCTGCGAGGCACTGCCAAAGCATCATCGTTGGCGGCAGGTAAAGAATCTGCGCCAACGCATGGCAGTTCAGCGACCTCTGGGCCGCTGACGGTGCGATAGAATGACATCATGTGCTACGCAGCGATGGCCAGAGCTGACTTGGCAGCGTGTTTGCGCGAATACGATGCGGTTCTCGACACTGCCATGTTCGAGCGTCTGTTCTGGGAGCGGGTGAACAACCCTCGCGCCGGCGTACGCTTTCCGCTTGCGATCGACCGGTATTTTCTGCAACCGCGCAATGACGGTGAGCAGCGAGTGAAGGCGGCGATAGACGCGTATCGAGCCATCAAGATTCCCGAATGGGAACAGGAGATCTTCAAGCAGCGAAAGCGACACGCTGATGCGCAACGGGCGCTCGCCACAAAGCATACGAAGAAGGCCGAGTCGGACCTTCGCATCGCATCCAGAAAAGTTGAGCAGCTCAAGGGCTGGCTGGACGGGATGAAAACGATGGAAGGCAAAGGGGGTGACGTGCTGGTTCATCCGATGAACTACGCACCGGTGCTTGTTCAAAATGAACGAGGTCGAAGGCTGACCGCGATGCGCTATCACTGTCGGCTTGCCGGAAAGCCCGCATCGATTGATCGGCAATTGCCCTCTTTGTATAACGCTCGGAAAACCTCGCTCGAAGACTGGTGGGCGCCGGTGTTCGGATCGAAGCATGCGCTGTTCGTCATCACGGGCTTTCGAGAAAACGTGAAGCGCCACCATATGGAGTGCCGAGATTTGCAGCCAGGCGAGGAATCTGAAAATGTCGTGCTGCAATTCCGACCTCGCGACGGCTGCGACATGTTGGTGCCGTGCGTCTGGGATCACTGGCAGCAGAGCCAGGAATCACTCCAATCCTTCGCCTTGATCACTGATGAACCGCCCGAAGAAGTGGCTGCCGCGGGCCATGACCGCTGCCCAGTCAATCTCACAAGATCGGCAGCGTGGGCGTGGCTCACGCCGCACCACTCAAACAGGTCGGCACTGTTGGAGTTGTTGGAACAACGGCAACGGCCCTACTACGAAAACGTGCTAGCCGCCGCGTAAGTTAGCCGAACAGTACAGGTGCGTGCTCGCTGGGGCGCGCGCGGCCGCCTCTGGCTCGTCGCGCGACGCAATTAATAGACTCGAGCAGAACACCAAATGCCTGAGGCCGAGTCTATGGTGGCAGCCAGACCATGGTGTCACGCGCAAGGCGCCAGTGCTCTAATGCGAGATGGGGAGTCGGATCTGTTCCAGCACCCGTGGCAGATGCGCCATTGGGCGAGAATAAAAACTAGTGACCGTCAACGGACTTAGGCCAATGCTCGACCTCCAGTCGTCGCGCGCATGAGCTACATCACCATCATCTGGTCGACGGTGGCGGCGTGCTCGCTATTGCTGGCGCTCATGTACGGGCTTGTCTGGGCGATGGACCGCAAAGTCACAGCCTCTCTGGCATTCGCCTGCGAGGCCTTGGCCATAGTCGGCACCGTGGTGGCGGAGCTCAAGCTCATGAATGCCAGCACCCCGGCCGAATGGGGCGAACTGGTTCGATGGAGCCAGATCGCAATTGGAGCTCGGTTCGTCGCTACGATAGTCTTTATCCGCCTGTACTTCGGCACGGGCCGTGACTGGCTCATCTGGACCATCATCGCCATGCGGCTCGGAATCCTGGTAACGGGATTCGCCGTGGATCCGAACTTCAACTACGCCCATATCGATAGCATCGAGAAGATTTCGTTCCTTGGCGAGCAGGTGACTGTTGTTGGACACGCGGTGCCGCGCAGTTACCAGTGGATCGCGACGTTCTCCATATTTTTGCTCCTGATCTTCGTGGTTGACGCCTCCGCACAGTTGTGGCGGACCGGCGCTCGGGAGGCGCGGCGCAAGGCGCTCGTCATCGGTGGCTCGACGTTCATCTCCGTTGCAATCGCCACCGCGTACACCCAGCTCATGATCCTGGCCGAGCTCAAGGTGCCGGTGCTTCTATCGCCGCCGTACCTCATCATGCTGGCCGCCATGACGTTCGAGCTGAGCCGGGACACCTTGCGCGCGTCACGACTGGCTCGCGAGTTGCGAGCGAGCGAATCGCGGCTCGATCTTGCCGCATCCGCCGGCGGGTTGGCTCTGTGGAGTTGGGAGGCGCAATCCAAACGCGTTTGGATCAGTGGTCGAGTTCGAGCCCTATTCGGACTGCCGCCCGGGGAGAGCATTGAGGTCGAGCAAGCACTCTCGATGATCGTGGCTGACGACTCAAAGCACGTCCTGCGGGTGTGGGGTGACGCGATTGCGAGCGGTGCCGAAGTGGAGACTTCGTTCCGTGTCCGCCTGTCCGATGGCGCCGTGCGATCGGTGGTGGCGCGCGGCCGATCGGAGACGGATGCGGCAGGCAGGTTGGTATCGGTGCAGGGTGTGCTACGCGATGTCACAGACCAGACCCGCGCACGCGAAGAGAACGAAGAACTTCGCCGGGAGCTTGCGCATGCCGGGAGGGTGTCGGTTGTCGACACTTTGTCTTCATCCCTGATTCACGAACTAGGTCAGCCGCTCGGTGCGATACTCGCGAACGCCGAGGCCGGAGAGCTGTTACTCGCGAAACCGGAGCCCGACCTCGTTGAAGTGCGGCAGATTCTCGCCGACATCGTCTACGACGACCAACGCGCGTCCGAGGTGATCAACGGGCTACGCAAATTCCTGAAGCGGAGCGAACTCGAGTTCGCGCCAATACCAGTGGACAGGCTGTTCAAGGACGTCGCAATGCTGCTGCGAACGGATGCCATCGCGCGCAACGTGACACTCGAATGGGAGATTGAACCCGGATTGCCGTCCATCCGCGGAGACAAGGTGCATCTGTCGCAGGTGCTGATCAATGTATTGATCAACGGGATGGACGCAGTCGGGAGTCAGCCGCCCGCTCTTCGCCGGGTGCGCATGCACGCGGGCTCCGATAGCAATGGCAATATCGAACTGACGGTGCGTGATTGGGGCGTGGGAATCGAACCTTCTATCATGGCGAGGATATTCGAGCCCTTCTTCACGACCAAGCCATCGGGCATGGGCATGGGTCTGTCAGTGTCACTCGCCATCATCAGGGCGCATGGCGGAAAGCTCTGGGCAGACAGCTCGCCCGAAGGCGGCACGATATTTCGTGTGCAGCTGCCAACATCTTCCTGATCTTGAAACTGAGCTGCTCGCGATCCATTCATCGCCTGCGCGGTTTGAAGATTGGAGTTCGCCGGACTCGACGCCGCGAGCGTCAAACAAATAGATGAGGAAGTTCTAGGTGCAGTGCTGCGGGTCACCGGCCTGGCTTGGCGAACGAAACAAGATCCTGAGAGCCTTGCTTGCGTCCCGACGGAGCGAGGACGCCGGACACCTGTTGCGCCGCAGTGCGCCTGGTGCCCCCTATTGGCGAACCACATACGTGTGGAACTTGATCCGACCATTCACCAGTTCCTGGTACACACCCTGCACTTCATAGTTGAAGCCAGGAAAGCGGTTGAACGACTCTTCGAACGTCGAAAAATAGTCGAGCATGGGTTGTGCCCTGTCATCCCATCGTTCGCCAGGAACGATGACGCCAATGCCAGGTGGATAGATCAGCGCGAGGGTCGCAGCTATGCGCCCCTTGATACTTGCGTCGAGCGGTACGTAATCCACCTCATTGGCCACCAGCGCCTCGTAGGCATCCTTCGATGACATGGCGAATTCCGGAAAGCTGCTGGCGCGGAAGCACAGTCGCTGCAGATTTTTCACATTCGCCTTGCGATAGAAGTCGTGCATCTCCTTGCACACTTGGCGCAGCGAGTAGCCGGCGTAGCGCGCGCTGTTCTGCGCATACAAGGTCGGCAGCGCTTCGCTGAGCGAGGCGTCTCGATCCCAGAGATTCTTGAACTTGACTAATCTCGCGATGAGCGAGTTGAGCTTGCTTTCGTCCTCCGCCGGCGTCATCAGGAACAGAATGCTGTTCAGATCGCACTTCTCCGGGACGATCCGCTGTTCACGCAAGTAGTTCGCCACAACGGTTGCCGGCACGCCAAAATCGAGGTATTCGCCCGTCTTGCGGTCAATGCCCGGCGTTAACAGCATGAGCTTGTTCGGGTCGACCATCGCGTAGCCATCCGAATACCCCTTGTAGCCGTGCCAGGAGGCTTCCGGATCAAACGTCCAGCACTGCTGCTCTTGCTTCAATACCTCGGTGGGCAGGCTCTCCCAGGCAACATTGTTTGCATCCTGAGTGAACTTCGAGCCGCGAATGTTCACCGTGTCTGGCACGAATGGATCGAAAAACCATTTCTCTTCGGCGGTTCGCCCCGTGCTGGCGAAGTGCCGGCCGTACTCGCGCAGCTTCTTGCGCGCTTCGATGCCGAGTGCGATGCAGCGATCCCAGAGCATTTCACCGCCCTTGCCGGCATGCATCTTGGCGTTGACGTCAAGCGCGGCAAATAGCGGATAGAACGGTGAGGTCGAGCAGTACATGAGAAACGCCTCATTGAAACGCTTGTGCTCGATGAAGCGCTTCTGTCCCTTGATGTGCTCGTCGCGCTTGTGGATCTGCGAGGCCTGCGAGAATCCTGCGCCTTGCTTGTGGACCGATTGCGTCGAGAATAGTCCCGCCATTTCTGGCTTGAGATTCTTGAGGCGCATCGGACTGTGATCGGTGAACAGCGGATGGAACGCGTTGTAGCCGATCCAGGCTTCGTCCCAGAGCACGTAGTCACACAGGTGGCCGATCTTCTCCATCACCTTGCGCACGTTGTAGACCGTGCCGTCATAGGTCGCGAGCTGGATGCATGCCATGCGGAACGGGCGCTCGGCCTTGTGTTGCTCGGGATCCTTCACCATCGGGTTCGCACGGATCTGCTCACGCAGGTATTGCTCGTCCCATGCGTCCCAGTCGACGGCGCCGATCATGCCGAAGCCATTGCGCGCAGTCGGCAGGAAAATGGGTATGGCGCCCGCTTTCACGAGTGCGCCCTGGTGCAACGACTTGTGATTGTTTCGATCGAAGAGAACGAGGTCGCCGCGCTTCAGAGTCGCTTGCGTTACGACTTTGTTTGAGGTCGAGGTGCCATTCAGCACGAAATACGTGCGATCGGCTCCAAACACCTGCGCGGCGTGGCGCTGTGCCTCTACCGCTGGACCCACATGAATGAGCAAATCGCCGAGCTCGACGTCGGCATTGCACAGATCATTGCGAAAGATCTGCTCGCCGAAATGCTTGAAGAACAGTTGCCCAATGGGCGATTTGCGGTAGAACTCTCCGCCCTGATGCCCGGGACAAGCGAACGACATTTTGGCCTCTGAATCGTAACCCATGAGTCCGCCAAAAAACGGCGGCAAGAGGCTCATTCCGTATGAGGTGATGCTGGCGCAGACTTGCTTGGCGTAAAACGCGGGGGTTTGCTGACCTAGATAGATGAAACCCTCGACCTCGCCGATCATGCCGACGACCGCCAAGTCACCGATGCGGCTGGAATCGGCGAGCGCCCACAGCGGAGTCTTGAATCCGCAGTCGCGAATCGCTTTTCCTAAAGAGCGAGCTCGTTCTCGCCGGTCACCATCGACAGATGCGATGTACGCGCCTACTTCGGCGTCTTCCGCCACGTCACGCTCGTAGCGATCACTGATCTCCACTTCGATGTTCTCGGCGCGCAACCGCTCGATGAGCGCCATTACCTGCGAATTGCCGCCATCGACCAAGGCGACGACCTTCAACAGCTTATGGAAGGGGATCGGAATCGTTGGAGTCTTTGCTGCGAAGTCCTGCATGGCCTTCTCCGTAGTTAATTGGCCGACTTGTCTATGCTGAGCACTTGGGGCAGGCCGTCCACTTCGTCGATGCCCGTCCGCTTCGGGGGGAAACGCTGGCCAGGACCAAGTTCTTGCAAGTAGCCTGCTTCCAGCTTGTCGCGTTACGCGGATCCTTCGCGTAGGGATCTCGCAAGGACGATGACCTTAGAAACCCACCGAAGGTCGGTAAATAGGACCTAAGGGCTACCGAAGCGCCCGAATTCGGTTTGGTAGGCTGCAATCGCAGCGCAGTCTTCGAGACTCGCTCAGTGTCACCCCCTTCCGGCAACATCGACCTAGTAGGCTCCAGGAGACTCATGGCTACAGTGCCGACAGTCTTAGTGCTCGACGATGATGAAGCTTGTGCGAAATCTTTGGAGCGCATGGTTCGCAGCGCCGGGTTTCCTACCCGAACGTGGATATCTGCAAAGGAGTTTTTGTCACAAGAAGATCCGGAGATTCCGGGATGCCTCATTTGTGACTTGCTGATGCCGGAAATGAGCGGTCTGGAAGTACAGCAGCAACTGCTTGCACGCGGAATTTCACGCCCAATTGTGTTTGTCACTGGGGAAGGGGACATGAATGTGGCGGTGCAAGGTATGCGCGCCGGTGCCGTCACTTTTCTGGCAAAGCCTGTCGCTCGCGAGCCGCTCGTCGCGTCTCTCCGCGAAGCCCTATTGAGAGACGCCTCAACTCGCGCTATGCGCGTTGGACAGACTCAGGTGGACGCGCGACTAAGGACCCTTACCCCGCGCCAGCGAGACATTTTAACTCTGGTAGTTAAAGGACGCCTCAACAAGCAGATCGCTGCCGAGCTCGGCACTTCGGTAAAGACAGTGAAGGTTCACCGGTTTCACGTGATGAAAAAAATGCATGCGAGGAACGCCGCCGAGCTTGCGGGGTTCCTTTCCTGGTCGAATGCCTCCACGTCGCCTGCTCACTCCTTAACTCGGCAAGACTCCAACGATCCCTTATTGTCAGCGAAAGCAACTGCCGAGAAATGTTCGCGAAAATCGCAAAATTCCCCATTGCGACAATGGGACGAATGTTTGCTTATCTAGGTCTATCTTTTTACTCCGACGAACTGAAGAAAATATTCGCCGTCTCGGACTTCAATTCCCGGTTTTGCCCGATGGTAGGATCTGCCGTCAGGAAGTTAGGCCAAACTCCCGCATCGCCGGAATGAAGTTGTCGTTGTCGTGCGCCGGCCGAGTGAGCTTAAGCAAAGCGAACCGCTGCACAGGCGTTAGACGAGCCCATTGGGCTACCGATGGCGCGCTACCACACAGACTAGCGACCCAACCTAATAATCGCTCGGGAACTTGCGTTGAGTCGTTCCAAGCTGGCGAGTTATCGATCTCGACCTTTCGCACCAGATCTTTCGCTCGCGTTCGATGCGGCCGGCAAGGTAATTGCCGTACGTATTCACATTTTCAGTTGTGTCACATGGGGCATCGACAAGGCGCGCACGTTCCTCGCGCGTGAACTTCGCCCACTGGCGGAGCGTCAATTTAATGCCGCAGTGATCGAGCTCAAACCGCACGACCATCGGAATGCAGCGCAAAGACCCCGCAAAGCCCCTCTCGAAATCGAAGATGGTTGCTCGGTCTGGCATGAACGTCGCGGACACGGTGATGAAGGCTCGAGCAACGCATGGCTCAATAGTGCACCCGAAATTCTTTCTAATAGGTTAGGAAAGTTCCGAAAGCGTTGTAGAGGCCCGGTAGTTTGCGATCGATGAACGCCGCCTCGCCCGGCTTACGGCAGTGATAGCGGCCGAGCCGCATGAGCCGCCGGTCGCCGGCCTGCATCACGATGGGCGCATAGTGCATGGGGAAGATGCGCGCCTCCGCCACGTGAGGCTTCGTGGCCTTGAGCCGGTCGAGCCGCGTCATTGCCTGTTCTATCTTGTTCGTAGCGATGCGCTGGCTCTCCGTGGCCGCCTTCGTGGTTTTCGACGCGAGCGTGCGCTCGGCATCGGCCAGCCGCTTGCGCTGGGCAAACAACTCGCGCTCGAGCTTCGTGATCTCCGCCGCGCGATACTGATCGATGAAGCCCTTGATCTGGCGCTCGGCATCGGACTTCGGTTCGTCGAACCATCGCTCGACCGCCCGCGGAATGCGGATGGTCGAGTCACTGACCCGTGCGCCGAAGATCTCGACGAACTGGTCGATGTCCATCTCCGCGCCGGTCTCGCGCAGGTATTTCAGGTACGCGGCCTGGATCTGGGCTGAGTAACACATGGGCGGATTGTGGCAGAGACGCGTGCAACCACCTACGGAACGGCGCCCGGCATTCACGAAGGTTACGGGCGCAGGCGCCAACGCCCCTATAGATTAAGAGTGGCGACTTCATCATTTGGCCCGAATACACCCCGGCCGCCGAATTCACAGCGAAGGACGGCTCGCCGCCTGACGGCCTCGACCGCGCCCGGGCCGATGGGCGTTAGCTTCGCGCCAGCATTCCCATTGCGCGCGGTCTATCTGCCGCGACAGAAACGCAGCGCATGTCACGAGTCGTGATTTTCTCCCACCATTTGGAAGAAATATTTTTACTTGCGCTTGATTGACGTGCGGGGCCGCCGGGGGTATTCGTAGGGCAATCGAGGGAACATCCAAAAAACGAAGCTAGGCCACACTCAAGCGCCCCCAGCGAAACGCATGCTGCTCATCCTGATACGAGATTGCTCTCGTTGGCCATCGTCGGGAGAGTTCATGGGATCCCGATAGGCCTGGCGCAGCTTGTTGATGATTAGGCATGTTGAAACAGATCAGAGAGAGAAAAGGAATGAACTCAGGGCACGGCGAGCGCAAGGCGCGCTCAATTTGTATTTTCAGTCTGTTTCTTTGCTTTACTGCATCGAATGTTTTCGCCCAGCGCGGCGGCCCGCCACCAGAAACGATTTACAGAATTGATTGGAACGAGCGTCTCAATCCAAATGTTGGATTAAAAGCCCATGACGACGGACTGCTTGATGACAAAATCGATTTTTCGACAGGCCGCTTAAGCTTCGAAACGGTGGATGTTTCTCTGCCTGGGAACTCGGCTCTTCCCGTTGAAATCCGTCGACGCAGAAATCCTAGCCAAGCCATTTACAATGAACTCGCTGATTGGCAGCTAGCCGTTCCTTCAATTAGCACAAAGATTTCACAGACAGAAGTCACCAAAGGCGTTCGATGGGGCAAGACTCGCTGCAGCGCGTCTCTATCTTCTTCCATCCCTAATTCAACATTTGCCCCTGGCGGAGCCTTTGGTGACGTTGTACTGCCCAGCAAATACAGCGATGGCGTGCTACTGGATGTTCCAGGGGTTTCTTCATCACATTTGCTCAATAAGACCGTCACCGCCAGCTGGCCAGCTGCGGCTCAAAAAGTGACGACTGACGGATGGTATTTCACGTGCATACCCAACATTGACGGAAATGGTACCGAGGGTTTTTTCGGAAGAGCGCCTAACGGGGATCGCTATACCTTCAACGTGATGAAGTGGAGAAAGTTTGTCTCCTATGACGATGCTTGGGTTATCAGGTATGACAATGTCAATGGAACCAGTTCGTACTACGGCCAGAACTGGTACTTCTACGACACGCTTGCTGTCTCTCAAGTCACGGATGTCAACGGTAACTGGGTAAATTACAACTATGACAGCCTGGGCAGATTGACCTCGATCGCCGCCAATGACGGACGGCAGATCAACATCAACTATGCGGACGGCACGTCTAACCAGATTGCGAGTGTGGTTGCGAATCCAGGCACGGCAAGTCAGCGCCAGTGGACCTACCAATATGGCTACTCGCAGGTCAATCAATATGCACCGCCAGCTTCAGCCGATGGCGTTGCCACTATCAGTGCCGTTTCCGTCTACACCTTAACCTCCGTTGCGTTACCCAACGGAAGACAGTGGCTGTACAACTTGGCGGGGCTCAACGTTAAAGCAGTGTCAGGTACCAGCTACGCGGCTAAGCCGGGTGGTCAACAAGTCAACTGCGTTCAGCAAAATCAAACGGTCTCAGTGACACACCCGGATGGTGTTGTCGGAACATTCGTTCTCCAAGAACGTCCCGCATATATTGCCTTGAATGGACACAGCAGTCCGTACGGGCCGCCATGCCCCAATTCTTCTCTAGGTCGAGGAGGCCTTCCCATAGCTGATGTGATGGCCGTGACTAGCAAAAGCCTTGCAGTCCCTGGGATGCCCACGTTGACCTGGTCCTACACTTATAACCCCGGTGGAGATAACACTAACAAGGCGACTATCAACTTACCTGATGGCACGAAGCGAATTAAGAGCTATTCAATACCTAACTTTTACTCTGCTCTCTTGAAAGAAGAAACATTTCCGAGTGTTTCGAGTACCACCCCGCTAGAGACGGTTGCCTACACCTACGCGTTTGAGGGTGCCGCAGGCGGTGATTTTGTGGGAAGTAATATGCAGGAGGTCTACACACCGCTTCGTCGGCAGCTAGTCACCATTACCCGCGGGAGTGATTGGTACAAGACGCAGAACACCTACGTGACCGATCGAACCGCAGCCAACTATAGCTGGGGATCTCCAACCAACATCTCACAGTGGTCTAGCTTGGGTGGCGGTACCCGATCGACAGACATCGTTTATCACCACGATCTGACGAATTGGATTCTCGGGCATCCAAGCGCGGTCACGAGAAATGGAAAGCTCTTCGATAGTTACGCTTATGACGCGAGCGGCAGGCTAGTTACCCATCAACGATTTGGCGTGACTGTAGCGACGTTGGGGTATTACACCGGCGGTGCGCAAGCTGGGCGACTCAACTGGATAAGAGATGGATTGAGCCGACAAACTACTCTTTCGAATTGGTATCGCGGTTCACCGCAGTCAATTACCAAGCCTGACAACAGCAGCACAAGTTATACGATTGACGAGAATGGCTGGGTGAAATCGAACACAGACGCCTTCAATGCCACGACCTCCTACAGCTACGACAGCATTGGGCGGCTAACACAACTCACGCCCCCCTCACCCTGGAACCCTACAACCGTCAGCTATTCTTATAGTGGTGGTTATCTCTACCAAACGGCCACGCATGGATCTGAGCAAACAACCACAACCTACAACGCAATGTTGTGGCCCATACAGGCGCTGGCGCAATCACTAAGCGGAGGTGGGAACAGCATCTACACCAACACCTCCTATGATCCGTTGGGGCGAGTAACTTTCGCGTCTCTCCCATCAGCTAGTTCGGGTTCCTCGATTGGAATTGTTTCCAGCTACGATGCGCTTGGCCGAGTTACCCAAAAGCAGGAGACCGCATCAGGGGGGGGCACCACATCCTTTGCATACCTTGCAGGGAACGCTACTCGAGTCACTGACCCTTCTGGCAATCTAGTCACCACCACCAAGAGTGGTTTCGGCTCCCCTGACGATGGTGATGTCACTCAGGTCACCAAGCCGAATGGCGTCTCGGCCAGCTATGCTTTCGACATTTACGGGAACATGCTGTCCTTGACACAGGCAAAGGGCGACGGCACCAATATCGTCAGCACCTTTGCTTACGATGCGCGCCACCGATTGTGTCGTCGTCAAATCCCGGAAACGGGCGATGCGCTTTATGCGTATGACGACGCCAACCAAATGACAGGCTATGCCGAAGGGCAGCCTGGTGGATCTGCTTGCGCAACGTTACCGTCGCCTTACGTGAGCCTCAGTTACGACGCTGCCGGGCGCTTACAGACCACGACTTTTCCAGGCTCCACTCCCGCAATCAGCCGCAGCTACGATCTCAAAGGCAATTTGCTCACCGTCAATCGAGGTGGGGTCAATTGGTCCTATTCCTACAACAATATCAATCTGATCTCGAGCGAAACTCTGACCCTGGACGGCGGTGTCTATATAACTAGCTATGGCTATAACCCCAATGCAGCCTTGACGAGCCAGACCTTTCCCAGCGGAAGGAGCTATGACTATGGGGTCGATGGGTATGGCCGCGTAACAAGCATTACGTCCGGGACGACTAGCTACATTCAGAATGTGAGCTACTTTCCAAACGGAACAATTAGCCAGCTGACGCGGGGTAACGGCGGCACTTTCCAACAGTCGCTCAATGCACGGCAATTAATTTCCTCTGTGGGCGGCAATTGGGGAACTAGCCTTTCCTATACTTACGATCCAAACGGCCGAGTCTCGCAGATCAACTCGCCAAGCAGTATTTACAATCGCACGTTTGGATACGATGGCGCAGGTCGATTGAGCTTCGCCTCTGGAGTCTGGGGGAGCGGCAGTTATACGTACGATGCGCTTAACAACATGAAGCAAGTGGTGCTGGGCTCGAGGATCATCGATCTTCAATTCAACAGCATCAACCAAGTGAGTTACGTTCGCGATAGTGCGGCGAGCAGCAATTGGCGAGCGTACAGCTACGATGGGCGTGGCAATGTCATCGGGGACGGAAAACACAATTTCACTTACGACAGCGCCAATCAGCCCGTCAGCATTAGTGGCAACGACGCCGGCAATTACACGTATGACGGCAATCTCAAGCGTGTAAAAGAATCCGTTGGCGGGCAAACTATCTACTCTGTTTACTCCAGATCGGGCGCCCTGCTCACTCGCGACAATGTAAGCAATGGAAAAAGGACCGACTATTTGGCCGTGTCTGGTCAAACGTTTGTTCGCAATACCAACGGCGTCCCTGCGTATCCGCTAAATGATGCACTTGGCACGGCCTATATGGTTGCAGACGCGAATGGCAACCTCACTGCTACTTATAACTACACACCCTTCGGGGAGTCTTTAGGTACCGGCCCTGGAGCTAGTGGGGAACAAGGTTATACCGGTCATGTTGAAGATAAGACGGGTCTTACCTACATGCAGGCAAGATATTTCGATCCGATCATTGGTCGGTTCCTTTCACCGGATCCCATTGGGTACAAGGATCAATTGAATCTGTATGCGTATGTAAGCAATGATCCGATAAACAAATCGGACCCATTGGGATTGCAAGAATCTGGTCCGCCTTTATGGGTTGCAAACTACAAAAACTCGGACATCGCAAAGGCTGCCGAGGCTTACGCCGCGGTCTCCCACGCTGCTGCACAGGGTGCCGAGCGGGTGGGCGAACATGTAAAGATCAGCGGCAATGGAGACATCCAAGTTCCTTTACTTGGTAAGGCGTCTTGGAAGGGGCAAATCGACTTAGCAGGCAATGCGACGGTTGTAGCCGGTGCAAGCACTGCCGTTCATGGAGCCCCTATGGTGAGCGCAAGCGTGGAAGTCACCGTAACCGTTTACGGAGATCCAAAGCAAGAAAATGCGGTCGCCGAGAAAGCAAACATCGGGCCGGTCTCCATAGCTCTGGGACAATCGAAGGACGGAGATTTTCAAGTCGAGGTGAGTTACACCGTTGTTGCGACGCCGAATACAAAGAACATCGCCCCCCTGAGCGTGCAGGTTCAACACGAAGCCACGGCAGTGGAATCCTCAGAAGATAAACACAGACAGAAGTGATGTGGATTGAGAGCAGGCATATGATTGGCCAGCCTTCGGCGACATTTGTCAGGAAGCAGTTTGGGACACCTGAAGAAACGAGTAGCAGCGATCCTTGCATCCCATTGGCGAGGGGATCTATCGGTCGCGGTGAGCGTCGTGATCGTGGCCATCGGACTGACTCTCGTATACAACCTATTCAGCACGCTAATACTGAATCAGCCGGCACTGCAGGAACGCTACCTGCTCCAGCTATCATTGCTTACACTCGCAATGGCTCTTACTTTGCCAATTTTGGTATGGCAAATCACCGGCGCCTGGCGATCGATTGTTCGAGCTTTTTCGAAGCCCGGGTATGAAGGCAGACTCATTGGTGCGGTCGGGCTGGCGATGTTGTCGGCATTTGAGCTTTGGAACGTAAGGCAAGTTCTTCCGAGATTCGCTGATTTGTATCGGGCCGTCGTGAGCGTCGCTCTAGCATCAAGCAAATATGAAATCAGGAGTTCTCCCGAGAGCGACCAGCATTTCGCGTTCGTGGGGGAGATCGCCTGGGGTGCCTCTGAAGACTTCAAGGAGTTCGTGGAGTCCAGGCCGCAATTGACCATTCTTGAGTTGGATTCAATAGGCGGTAGCCTTCAAGAAGCAACAAGAATGGCCAGGCTCGTTCGTGTCAAAAGGCTTGCAACCTTAGTTAGTGGCGAATGCCTGAGCGCCTGCACGTTGGTCTTCTCGGCTGGGCATCCCAGAATCGCTTCGCGGACCGCGAAGTTTGGATTCCACCGACCAGTGGGTTCATCACTTGTATCAGATGAGTTCGAGAGCCAGATGTCGCAAGACTACGCCAAGGAGTTGCTTTCAAATGGCATCGATAAGCCATTCGTGGACCAAGCCATTCGCGTAGATCCGCCATACATCTGGATTCCAAACACTCACGATCTGGAGATGAGCAAATTCGTCGAGCAGTTCAGAGAGTGAATCGATGCTAGTGCCGATGTTGATGGTATCGAGCGCGTGCATGGCCGCTTGCCTGGCGGTAGTCATGAGCCTGCGGGCAGCGGCGCAGCGTCGGTGGCCGCAGGTTGCCGGAAGAGTCATGCGTTCTCGCATTCAAGTCGGTCGAAGCTTCTTTCCTGACATCGAGTACGCATTCGAATTTCAGGGAACTGCCTTCCGGTGCTCAAAGGTGAGATCCTTCCTTTTGGGGTACGGATGGCCAGGGGCTGCTCGGCGCATAGCCAATAGATACCCCGTAGGGTCCAGTGTGGTTGTCTATGTCGATGTGGCGGATCCCAACAACTCTGTCCTGGAGCCCGGAGGAGATCCAGCTTTCCTGCCGATCGTATTGACCGTCGCCGCCGCGATAGTTGCCATCGTCATCCTCAAGGTCTGAAAAGCGCAGCCACCTCTGACGTAGGTGCGGCCGGGCTCATAATTGTCGGTCCGACGTGCCTCGCATTTGAGTAGTAGCTTGGTTTGGAATGCGGACACAACGATGAAAACTCGAGCAACGTATGGCTCGAGAGTGCACCAGAAGTTCTTTCTAATAGGTTAGGAAGGTTCCGAAAGCGTTGTAGAGACCGGGCAGCTTTCGATCGATGAACTCCGCCTCGCCCGGCTTGCGACAGTGATAACGGCCGAGCCGCATGAGTCGCCGGTCGCCCTCCTGCATCACGAGGGGCGCGTAATGCATCGGGAAGATACGCGCCTCGGCGACATGCGGCTTCGTCGCCTTCAATCGTTCGAGCCGGGTCAGCGCCTGCTCGATCTTGTTCGTCGCGATGCGTTTGCTCTCGGTCGCGGCCTTAGTCGGCTTGCTGACGAGCGTGCGCTCGGCATCTGCCAGTCGCTTCTTCTGCGCGAACACCTCGCGCTCGAGCTTCGTGATCTCCGCCTCGCGATACTGGTCGATGAAGCCCTTTATCCGGCGCTCGCCGTCGGACTTCGGATCGTCGAACCACCGCTCCACGGCGCGCGGGATGCGGATGCTGGAGTCACTCACGCGGGCGCCGAAGATCTCGACGAACTGGTCGATGTCCATCTCGGCACCGGTCTCGCGCAGGTACTTCAGGTACGCGGCCTGGATCTGGGCGGAGTAACACATGGGCGCATTGTGGCAGAGACGCGCACAACCACCTACGATACGGCGCGTTTTCCAGGAGGGTGCTGACGTGCAGGCAAGGCAATCATTGTGGACTTTCGTCTATCTGCTGATGGCTCCCGCCGTCGTGCTCGCGCAGACCCCGCCCACGCCGGCCACGGCTGCCACTCCGCCCAGCCGCCCCGCTCCGCCCACGCGCGCGCCCGACATTCCCGGCGCACCCCCTTTCACCCGGGTTTCCGGCGTGGGTGCGAACGCCCCTATAGATAAGAGTGGCGATTTCATCATCGGCCCCGACTATGTCCCGGCGCCCGAATTCACGGCGAAGGAAGGCGTGCCGCAGGGTCAGGTCCACCAGTTCGTCCTGGACTCGAAGGACAGCCAGTTCTATCCCGGCATCGCTCGCGACGTGTTCGGCACGCCTGACCCGGGCAACCCGAAGTCGCTGATCGTCGAGACGCATCCGAAGGACTACCAGCGCGCGATCACGGTGTATGTCCCGGCGAAGTACAAGCGCCACAAGCCGGCGCCCTTCCTGGTGATGCATGACGGTCCGAAGTTCGGTGACGCGAATACGACGATTCCCACCCAGGTGCTCGACAACCTCATTGCGCAGAAACGCATTCCGCCCATCGTCGTGGTCGCCATCCAGAACGGTGGCGGCGATGCGCAAGGCAACGAGCGCGGGCTCGAGTACGACACGCTCTCGGGCAAGTTCGCGGAGTTCATCCAGGCCGAAGTGCTTCCTGCGGTCGAGAAGAACGCCGACGTCGAGCTCACCGACAAGCCTGACGGCCGCGCGGCCATGGGCTGCAGTTCCGGCGCCGCGGCGGCATTCACGATGGCGTGGTATCACCCGGAGTGGTATCACCGCATCGTCAGCTACTCGGGCACTTACGTGAACCAGCAATGGCCATGGAACCCCGCGAACCCGGGCGGCGCGTGGGACTATCACGACGGCATCATCGCCAAGGCCGAGCGCAAGCCGATCCGCATCTGGATGCATGTCGGCGATCGCGACCTCTACAACCCGAACGTCATGCGCGACGACATGCACGACTGGGTAGCGGCTAACCACCGCATGGCAAAGGCGCTAAAGGACAAGGGTTACGAATACCAGTACACCTATGCGCTCGATTCCGGGCATTGCGACAGGAAAGTTCGCGAGCAGACGTTGCCGCAGGCGCTCGAGTGGGTGTGGCGCGGCTATCGGAAGTGAGCCAGGCCCGGGAGATCTGGATTCTTGCATCCGCGCATCGTCGCAGATGCGAGCGATGGCGGAGCTGTTGGGTTAGCGAATCAACAAACGCGGAATAGCCGCAGTCCTTGATCGCGAGAAACGAACTTCCTGTTCGTGAACGAAAGACGGGGACGGAGGCTGCGCAACTCGGACGTGTCCTCGCTCGTGAAGACACGAGTCTGGGGACGCGGCGGGTGGGACAGCTGATCCGTTGCCGTGTGTTCCATGCGCACGGCAAGATTCGACGAAGACATTGAAACAATCCTTTTGGGTGAAATCGCCACCTTGGCGACGGGGCGCATCATATCGGCCCGGACCCGGAAGAATTGAGATCACTTCGAAGGAATTCGTCTCCCCCATTGGGGGGATGGTAGTTGGACTCCAGTGTTACCCCAGGGCAGAGCGAGCGCGCGGCAAGAGTTTGCCGGCGCCGCGCCGCCCCACGACTTTCAGGCCACCGTCACCGCAGGCTGACGCGGCCGCACCTGGTACGTGCCCGCTTCAGCGCGAAAGCCGACCATCAGGCGATTCCATCCATTGATCGCCACCACCGCCATGGAGAGGTCGACGAGTTCCGCTTCGCTGAAATGCTCACGCGCAGCCGCGTAGACGGCGTCCGGCACGTGGCCTTCGGTCAAGAGCGTCATGGCTTCGGTCCATTCCAGCGCCGCGCGCTCGCGTTCGTTGTAGAAAGGCGCTTCGCGCCACGCGCTGAGCAGATAGAGCCGCTGCTCGGTTTCGCCTGCCGCGCGCGCGTCCTTGGAATGCATGTCGAGGCAGTACGCGCAACCGTTGATCTGTGAAGCGCGCATCTTCACGAGTTCGAGCAGGCTGTGCTCGAGCCCGGAGTGGTTGACGTAGTTCTGCACGCCCATCATGGCCTGCAGTGCGCGCGGGGATACCTTGGTGAAGTCGATACGGGGTTTCATAGTGCGATACCTCGGAGCTTGTCCGGATTGAGAATGCTGAAGACATCGAGAATGCGGTGGCCGTCGGTGCGAATCGTCATCACCGCGAACAGCTGGCCGTCGTAGAACGAAGCAACACCGGGTTCGCCATTCACGTTGACTGGCTGGAAAGAGACATGCGGCATGATCTTGCGGAATACGCCGGTGCCGAATCGCGCCACCTTCTCGGCGCCACGGATCACCTTGCGCGCCGCGCGTGCCTTGCCGCCGCCGTCGGAAGTCCACGCCGAATCCTTCGCGAGCAGCTTCAGCAGGCCGTCGCGATCCTGCGTCTGCAGGGCCTGGACCAGGCCGTTGAGCAGGCGCTGCTTCGCCTCGTCACTGACGACGACGCGTGGACGCTCGGAACGAACCCGCTTCGTCGCGCGGCTCACGATCTGGCGCGTGGCCACTTCGCTCTTGCCGAGAATCTGCGCGATGTCGTCGTAGCCGCTGTCGAACATCTCGTGCAGGAGGAACGCCGCTCGCTCTTCCGGCGCCAGACGCTCGAGGACGGCCAGCAACGCGACCGAGAGTTCGGAGGCGAGTTCGGCAGCGTGGTCCGCCCCCGGGGATTCTTCGACGATCGGCTCGGGCAGCCACGGCCCGGTGTATTGCTCGCGCTCGGTGCGTAGCCGCTTGAGACGGTCGATGCACAATCGGGTGATGGCCGTCACCAGCCAGGCCTGCGGAGAGCGTATCTCTTCGGTGCGCGCGCCATGCCAGCGCAGGTAAGCATCCTGCACGGCATCGTCTGCATCGGCGCGGGAGCCGAGCATGCGGTACGCGATGCTCCAGAGCCGGCCGCGGTTCTCCGCGAACGCGGCAGCGGCATCGGAGCGCGCTGCGGGTGGGTGTGTCATGTCTCTTAGACGACTGACTCCGTTGGTTTGTGACAGTTTAAGATGACCGCGATGAAACCAAAAACGGTCGTACCCAACGTGGCGGCGCGCGTCCCCGCGCCAGCCACATGAACTGACTGTGCAGTTCACCAAAAAGCTTCGAGAGGGAGTGATGCTGGGCGACATTACGACCAGCATCCGCATCTGGAAGTCACC
>Ga0164241_10001928_pt1 | contig 23811 bp, 22 predicted proteins | sample OricomyardsoilBY_FD_108780 | JGI IMG/M metagenome (GOLD analysis project Ga0164241, IMG submission 108780) | Backyard soil microbial communities from Emeryville, California, USA - Original compost - Back yard soil (BY) | ecosystem: Environmental > Terrestrial > Soil > Unclassified | place: USA... | reverse complement strand
CGGGATGTGGGACAGGCCTTCGCCCGCCACCTGGGAACCACCCCCACCGGTTCGTACGTCCCGAATAACTGCTTTGGCGGTGGACCTGGGGCTTGGCATGATCTTGGGATGGGGCGGGAACCGATTTCGGGGGATCGGGCAGAAGCAGTCGTGAAGCCACTCCGGAGCGCATCCGTCGCCCTCGAACGCGTACCACCTGACCCTGATCCGCCGCCAAAAGCTGCCCTGACGCCGGTGCCGGATGCGGCGCCCGGGCCGGGGACGGCGCCCGAACCGGCGGGATGGCCGACGGATGCCGAGCTCGTCTCCTCCAGCCTGGAGGCGCCGGAGGCCTTCGCCCGGCTGTTCGATCGGCATGCTGTCGCGATCCACCGGTACGTCGCTCGTCGGCTCAGCAGCAGCGAAGCCGACGACCTGGTCGGCCAGACGTTCCTGATCGCTTTCGAACGTCGACACCGCTACCACGAGACCACGGCGGGCGCGCTGCCCTGGCTCTACGGGATCGCCACGAACCTGATCCGGCGAAGACGACGTGACGAGATCCGCCAGTACCGCGCGTACTCGCGCTCCGATCCCGGTGGATCCTTCGACGGCGCGGACGTCCTCTCGGCGGAGGTGGCCGCCCGGGTCGACGCGGAGTCCGCCTCGCGGACGCTGGCCGGAGTACTGGCCGGTCTGCGGCAGACCGACCGGGACGTACTGCTGCTCTTCGCCTGGGAAGACCTCAGCTACCCCGAGATCGCCGACGCCCTGGACATCCCCCTCGGGACCGTCCGGTCCCGCCTGCACCGAGCCCGCCGCGCCCTGCGCGCCGCCCTCGGCCCCGACTTCTTGGAGAACCAGTCATGAACGAGATCGACCTGCTCAAGCGGGTGCGCGACGACGTACCCCCGCCCGCCCCGATCGCACTGGCCCGCGCTCGCCAGCGTCTGGTGACCGAGCACCCCGTACGCCGCCCCTCCGTCGCCCGGCGCCGAGTACTGGTTGCCGGGACGTTGGCCGCGACGCTGGCCGCCGCCTTCCTGGTCAACGACGTGGTCACCAGAGACGGCGGTACGACGCCTGGCGCTGTCGCTGATGCCGGGACGTTCCTGGCCTCCGCCGCCGCGCTCACCAGCGCGAGTCCCGACGCGCCGATCCCACCCGGCCAGTACCGCCAGATCAGCCAGCGAACCCAGGGCACGTGGAATTTCGGACCGAGCAACAAGTTCCACGGCACGAGGCTCGACGTGAGCGACTGGTGGGTCTCGGCCGATCAGAATCCCCCGTACACCGTCATTGCGGTCACCGCCAAGAGGGAGTTCTCCAGCCCGGCGGCCAAGGCGTTCTGGGCCAAGGCCGACCCGCTGAACGTCAAGCCGCGCCCGGTCAAGTCGGACCAGGTCTGCGGGGTGGGCACGAACGGCGGAAGCCTCGTGCTCCAGAGGAAGGACGGGAAGAACTTCTGCTCCCCTAGTTGGTTCACCCCGTCGGCCGACTTCTTCGCCAAGCTGCCGCGCGATCCGGAGGCGCTTCTGACCGAACTGCGCAAGGACGACCCGACGCTGCCTGAACCGAACCTCACCGCTGAGCAGATCGACCGGCGGGCGTTCGACCGCGTCTCCACCATCCTGGCCTCGGGGATCGCGCCGGCCGACCTGCGAGCCGCGGTCTACGAGGCCGCCGGCCACATTCCCGGCATCAAGCTCCAGACCGACGCGGTGAACCTCGATGGACAGAGCGGCCGCGCCATCACCCAGATGCAACTGTTCGGGATCCGCAAGGAACTGATCATCGCCCCCAAGACCGGCCAGTTCCTCGGCATCCGCGAAGTAGCCACCGTCACCGGACCCCCCAACTTCGACGGCGACCCGATGCCCATCAACCGCGGCGACATCCTCAACTGGACCTCCGTCACTACGAAAATCACCCCCACCCGCCCCACAGTCCACTAGCCGTCAAACAGCCCAGCTGACTCGGCAGCCCCCTGCCGAGTCAGCTGCATTCACTCACCGACACGAGGTGCCTCGCGGTCGTCAGCTGGTGAAGCGGAGGGGTTGGCCGGGGCGGAGTTGGGCGCACCTAGGGAGGTCGGGGGTCGTCACGTAGGCGATGACCGGGTAGCCGCCGGTGACGGGGTGGTCGGTCAGGAAGATGACGGGGAGGCCCGAGGGTGGGATCTGGACGGCGCCCAGGGCCATTCCCTCGCTGGCCAGTTCGCCTGTGCGGGCGCGGTCCAGGGGGGCGCCGTCGAGGCGTACGCCGACGCGGTTGCTGTTGCTGCTGACGGTGTAGACCTGGCTGGTGAAGGTGGCCCAACCGCCGTCGGTGAACCAGTCGCGGCGCGGTCCAGGGGTCACGCGTACGACGACCTGCCCGCCGGCGGGATCTGCGACGGGGGCAAGGTCCACCCCGGGCATCGGTTCGTGGGCGCAGCCGACGGGCAAGGTCTGGCCGGCGGTCAGGGGCGCCGGGCCAAGACCGGACAGGAGGTCGGTCGAGCGAGAGCCAAGGACCGGGGGTACGTCGATTCCACCGCGGACGGCGACGTACGTGCGGAGACCGGTGCGTGGTGGGCCGAGTCGAAGCACCTGTCCGGACTTCACCACAGCCGGTGCGTTGAAGGGGACGCCGGGACAGGGCGCACCGGTGATGGCGACGACCAGATCGGTGTCGGCGTGCAGGACGAGGCCGCCGAAGGTGACCTCGATCGCGGCGGCGCCGGGATGGTTCCCGACCAGCCGGTTGGCCAGTGCGTACGACGAGCGGTCGCAGGCACCGGACGCCGGAATACCGAGGGACGCCTGGCCGATCCTTCCGGCGTCCTGGATTGTTGCTAGAGGCCCCGTTTCGAGGATGGTGAGGGTCTTCATCCACGGCCTGCGTCGACGAACCGGACCCGGCGGCCGGGATGGAACAGCGCGGCGGGGTCGCGCTCCTGGTCGAAGATCTTCACGTCGGTCCGCCCGATCAGCTGCCAGCCGCCGGGCGACTCCCGCGGGTACACACCGCTGAACTCCCCGGCGAGAGCGACGGCTCCGGTCGGCACCTTGGTTCTCGGGGATCGGCGTCGTGGGATGTCCCACGAACCGGCCGACGTCAGATACCCGAAGCCCGGAGCGAAGCCGCAGAAGGCGACGGTCCATTCGTCGGCGGTATGGCGTTCGACCACCTCGTCGACGTCGCACCCCAGCAGTTCGGCGACGTCCTCGAGGTCTTCGCCGTCGTAGCTGACCGGGAGTTCGATGAGATCGCCGGGAACGTGGCTCCCGACCGCCGGCTGGATCGCGCGCAGCGCCTGCCCCAACGAGCCGAGGCTGCCGGAGGTGCTGACCATGACGGTCCGCGCGGCGGGGACGATGTCGACGACGTCGGCGGGGGGAGTGGCGGTGAGGGCCGTGTAGTAGCCGAGGACCTCGTCGAGGGTGTCGAGCTCGACCAGGAGTGCGTGGTCGCCGGACGGCAGGATCCGCATCACTGGGTGAACGGGCTCAACGTCACGCCCGCCCCCTCCATCGCGGACCGGACCCGGCGGGCGATGTCGACCGCTCCGGGCGTGTCGCCGTGGACGCAGATCGACGCGGGCTCGACTGTCAACGATCCGCCGTCGATGTCCTGGATCGGTTGCCCGGTCGCCATCGCCGTACACCGGTTGGCGATCTCGTCCGCGTCGTGCAGCACCGAGCCCGTCTCGCGGCGAGACACCAAGGTCCCCGACGGCGTGTACGCCCGGTCCGCGAACGCCTCGTGTACGACGGTCAGCCCGGCGTCGGCCGCGAGCCGGAGCCAGGCCGAGCCGGGCAGGCCGAGCACGGGCAGCGAGCGGTCGTAGTCCGCGACCGCGGCGACGACGGCCGCGGCCTGAGCCTCGTGGTGGCCGATCGTGTTGTAGAGCGCGCCGTGCGGTTTCACGTACCGGACCCGGTCGCCCGCGATCCGCGCGAACGCGTCCAGGGCGCCGATCTGATAGACGACCTCGTCACGCAGGACGTCCGGCTCGATGTCGACGAAGCGCCGGCCGAACCCGGCCTTGTCGGCGTACCCGACGTGGGCCCCGATCGCCACGCCGCGCTCGACCGCCTGTGCGGCGACCCGGCGCATGATCGACGGATCACCGGCGTGGAAGCCGCAGGCCACGTTGGCGCTGGTGACGACGTCCAGCAGCGCGCTGTCGTCACCCATCTGCCACGATCCGAAGCCTTCGCCGAGATCCGCGTTGAGGTCCATGCCCACTCCTCCAAGTTAGAACAGCTCGACGATCGTGCGGACGGCCAGATACACGGTGAGCAGCCAGGCGGCTCCGCCCAGACAGAGCAGCCGGCGCGGGTAGCGGTGACCGCGCAGCAGGTCGGGGCGCTGCCATGCCACCCAGAGAAGCACGCCGACTCCCAGAGGCAACAGCAGGCCGTTGAAGGCTCCCGCGAACACGAGCAGCTGGGCGGGCGCCGTACCGACGGCCAGGTAGATCACCGTGCTGACCGCGATGAACAGCACCACGAGCACGGTCCGCGTCTTGTCCGACGTCCTCGTCCGCGAGGTGACGAAGCTGACGGTGGTGTACGACGCACCGATCACGGAGGCGATCGCGGCTGCCCACAGCACCACCCCGAAGGCACGCAGGCCGAACGAGCCGGCCGCATGCTGGAACGCCGAGGCGGTCGGGTTCGCCGGGTCGAGGGCCGCGCCGCCGGCGACGACGCCGAGGACCGCGAGGAACAGGACGACCCGCATCAGTCCGGTCAGCAGTACGCCGCCAACCGCCGAGCGACCGATGTCCCGGACGTACAGCGGACCGGAGACCCCCGAATCGAGCAGCCGGTGCGCACCGGCGTACGTGATGTAGCCGCCGATCGTGCCGCCGATCAGCGTCGTGATCACGAGGAACTCCGAGTGCGAGGGCAGTACGACGTTGCGCAGTACTTGGCCGACCGGCGGATCCGAAGTGACGACGACGTACCCGGTGAGCCCGATGATCACGGTGCCGAGGACGATCACCACCCGGTCCATCGCGACCCCGGCCCGCCGGGACAAGAAGATGCCGATGGCAACCAGCGCGGAGAGTGCCGATGGCGGAGGTGGCCATCAGGAACATGGCGCCGATCAGAGTCGACCGGCTGCCGGCCTTCATCACGTTGTCCGGCGTCTTCCGGCCGGCCGCGGGAGCGAGCCGGCGAGCATACGGGTTGGTCGGGCGGGTGACCGGCTTTCCGGAGGGGCGCCGCGGCGGGCGGCGCAGACGCTTCGAGGTGGGCATCGACATGGCGGTCTCCTGGTCGAACGGGGGCTGCTGTCGGGATGGACTCCATGGCTGTGAGTGACGGGCAATGACATGAGCGTAGAGATTGTTCAACAATCCTGCAAGAGGGTTGTTCTACTAAACTTCCCCTGACCGCCTCACGTGGGCGATGATGCGGGCATGAGTACGGGTGGGGCCGACGAGGGCCGGCAGGCATGGTTGCGGACAGTGGCCGCCGATGTCGCACGACTGGACCGCAGCAGTTCGGCCGAGCGGGCCGCCGACATCCTGCGCCGCAGCATCACCGAGGGGGCGCTGCCGCCGGGCGCGCAACTGTCCGAGATCGAGCTGACCGAGGTTCTGGAGGTCAGCCGGAACACGCTGCGCGAGGCGTTCCGGCTGCTCACCCACGAGGGGCTGCTGGTCTACAAACTGCACCGCGGGGTGTTCGTCCCCGAGCTGGACGAGCGCGACGTGATCGACCTGTACCGGCTGCGCCGCGTGCTGGAGGTCGACGTCGTCCGCGGACTGGCCGAGCGTGACCCCGAGCTGCCGGCCGGCCGGCTCGAGCCGTTGCAGGCCGACGTGGAGGCCGCCGAGGCGGCCGCGCTGGTGGACCGCTGGCCGGCCGTCGGTACGGCGAACATGCGGTTCCACGAGCACCTGATCGGTCTGGCCGACAGCGCCCGGATGGACGCGATGACCGGACGGCTGCTGGCGGAGTTGCGGCTTGTCTTCCACGTGATCGCGGCGCCGCGCGAGCTGCACGAGCCGTACATCGCGCGCAACCGCGGGCTGTTCGAACTGCTCGAAGCACGCAAGTACGAGCAGGCCGCCGCGGACCTGCATCAGTACCTGGTCGACAGCGAGCAGGGGATTCTTCAGGCATTCCGCGCCCGGTGATCGCCGAGATGGGATAAGGGCTTGCGCGGCCCTGTGATGACCTGAGTTGATGAGCTGTATCCGTCAGCTGCAAAGGGGAGCACAGCGCATGACCGACGACGACCGCACCGAGCAGACGCCCAAGTCCTATCGCCCGATCGACGCCAAGGGATTCCGGGAGTTCATCTCACGCGGCTGGGGTCCCGTCGACCGGACCGTGACCGTGCCGGAAGGCCTGGCCGAAGCAGCGGCCGCGCACCGGCGCAAGCTGTCCGCGTCCCTTCCGGGCCGCCGGATCGCGATCGCGGCCGGCCGGGCGCCGGTCCGCTCGAACGACACCGACTACATGTTCCGTGCCGACAGCGACTTCGTCTGGTTGACCGGCTGCCAGGCGGAGGGCGCCGTACTGGTGCTGTCGGCCGATGGTGACGCGACGCTGTACCTGCGCGAGACCGCCGGGCCGGAGGAGGCGGACTTCTTCGCCAACGCGCGCGACGGCGAGCTCTGGATCGGGCCGGTCCCGGGGCTGAAGGACTGGTCGGACGCGCTGCAGATCGCCTGCCGCCCGATCGAGGAGCTGCCCCAGGCCGTGCGGGGTGCGGTCCCGTTCATGCTGTCGACGCCCGGGGTCGAGCCGATGCTCGATGCCCTGGTGCGGACCTCCCAGTCCGACGGGAACGCCCTGCGCCAGACGCTGGCGGAGCTGCGCCGGATCAAGGACGACTGGGAGCTCGACCAGCTGCGCGAGGCCGTCGCGGCCAGCGTGCTCGCGTTCGGTGACGTGGCGCGCGAGTTGCCGGAGGCGATCCGCGGCGGCGGCGAGCGGTGGCTGCAGGGCACCTTCGACCGGCGTGCGCGGACCGCGGGCAACGGCGTCGGGTACGCCTCGATCGTTGCTGCTGGCAATCACGCGCCGGTGCTGCACTGGGTCCGCAACGACGGCCCGGTGAACGAGGGCGACGTGATCCTGCTGGACGCCGGCGTCGAGACCCGCACGCTCTACACCGCCGACGTCACCCGGACGTTCCCGGCCACCGGTGAGTACACCGCCGCCCAGCGGCAGGTGCACGACCTCGTCCACAAGGCTCAGCTGGCGTCCCTCGAGGCCGTCAAGGTCGGAGCGCCGTACCGCGCCTTCCAGTACGAGGCGATGCGGGTGCTGGCCGAAGGGCTGCGCGACTGGGGCCTGCTCGACGCGTCGGTCGACGAACTGCTCGGCCCGGACGGGCAGCAGCACCGGCGCTACATCGTCTGCGGCACCGGCCACTACATCGGCCTCGACGTGCACGACTGTGACGCGTCCCGGCCGGAGACCTACTTCGCCGGTGACATCGAGGCGGGGATGGCGCTCGCGGTCGAGCCAGGGCTGTACTTCCACCCGAACGACGAGACCGTGCCGCCGGAACTGCGCGGGATCGGGATCCGGATCGAGGACAACGTCGTGGTGCACTCCGACCGGCTCGAGATCCTCACCGAGGCGCTGCCGATCACTACAGACGGTCTCGAGAACTGGACCCGATCGCACCTCGACGCCCGGTGATCGGGCGGTTGCTCAAAATTATTCGTCACAAGCAGTAACACCGGCCCGGTCGGTCACGATGTAGGGAGCGGGGGAGGGTCGAACTCGGCAGGGCGCGTGGCAGTGGGGGGCCGCGTACCACGCGCCCAGCCGAGTCGGCCCCGCACTGGGGCCAAGGGGGGACCCAGGATGCTGGGTACGGGGAGCAAGTCATGAATCTGCGCGTGCGTGTAGTCCACTACGGAGACCGTCACTGGTACGCCGACATCGACGACGCCGACGATCCGCAGCCCGACGATCCGTTCTGGTACGTCGACCACTGCCGATCGCAGACGCAGGCCCTCGAGACTGCCTGCGCCGAACTGCGCCTGATGCTGGGCCGGATGGTCCGCGGCGACGAGATCAACCGTGTGCTCGAGGTGACCGGCGTACCGGTCTGAGTTCACGCGGGACCCCGGGCCGGCGCTGGTTGGGAGCGCCGGCCCGGACTCTGTCTCAGCCCACCGGTGCTACGGCGGGGCAACTGGTGCCGCGTTTCGGTACCTCACGCGCGATCAGGTAGTCGTCGATCGTCGACTGCATGCAGGGGCTGGTGGTGTAGCTGCCGTGCCCCCAACCCTCGTAGGTCAGCAGGTCGCCGGACCGGCCCAGCTGGCGTGCCACGCTCTTCGCCCAGTTGTAGCCGGTGGCCGGGTCGTGCAGCGTGCCGGCGAGCAGGATCGGCGTCTCCAGGTCGCGAACGTCCAACCGGTGCTGCGGATTGTCGGCCTGTGGCTGCCCGAGGCAGATCGACACGGCCATCAACTGACCGGGGTAGCGCATGTCCGGGTCGTTCCGCGCCAGCCGCGCGAGATGACCGGCGTACTCCTGGTAGTCGCGAACCTCCAGGTTCCAGTCCTGGCAGAACACCGCCAGCGGGTACGACGCCAGTCCGGTCGGCGCAGGCGGCTGCCCGGTCGGTGGCTGACTGGCGTCGAGCTGCTTCAACGTGTCGGCGAGGAAGACCCACTCCGGGTCGTAGAGCGTCCGGAACACGAAGAAGCTCAGGTTGAACGGTGTGATCGCGACGTTGGGGTGCCGCGGGTCGGGATCCGGCACCTCGCCGCGGTCGGCGCGGGCGAGCAGGTCCGCCCACAGGGCATGGATGTCGCGGCCGTGCAGCGCACAGGTCGTTGCCGCGTCGCACCATTTCACGAACTCGGAGAACGAGTCCTGCGCCGCGGCGGCCTGGGCGTCGAGGAACTCCTTCGCCGTGGCCGAGCTGTGGTCGCTCACACCCTCCAGCACCATCGCGCGAACCCGGCTCGGGTACGTCTCGGCGTACTGCCCACCGAGCAGGGTGCCGTACGAGCTGCCGTGGAACGAGATCGTCGACTCGCCGAGTGCCTCGCGGATCGCGTCGACGTCACGCACCGTCTGCCAGGTGTCGATGTGGTCGTACACCGGCCCGGTGTGCGCGCGGCAGTCGGCCGCGAGCTGCTTGTTGTAGCGGACCGTCGCGCGGAACTCGGCCGAGCTCTTGACGATCGGCGACGGCTGCGCGGCCAGCAGCGCGGCCGAGCACTTCACCGGATTGCTCCGGGCGACACCACGCGGGTCGAAGCTCACGATGTCGAACCGGTCCTGCACGTCCTCGCTGAACCGGGACATCCCGGTCTTGAGCCGGTCGACGCCCGAGTCACCGGGACCACCCGGGCCGAACATCAGCACGCCGACCCGGTCGCTCGGGGACTTCGCCGTACGGCGGGCGATCGCGAGGCCGAAGGTGGGTCCGTCCGGGTGGTGCCAGTCGACCGGCACCTGCAGGGTCGCGCACTGCGAACCCTTCACCTCCGCCGGATCGTCCTGACCTTCGGGCTTGCAGTCGGACCACTGCACCGTCGTCGGCTTGGGTACGTCGGCCGGCGCGGGTACCGCGGTGAGACCCGCCGCGGCGAATCCCAGGACCACACCCCACGCGGTGGTCCTGAGTACATACCTGGATTTCATCAGGGGAATCTCCTGTCTGGGGGACTCCCTCGATCCTCAGCAACCGCTTGCCTGCCCACATCGGGGAGCAGCCCCCAGCGCACCCCGGGGACGCGTTGGGGGACTTGTTAGGGTCGGCGCTGATGACTACCAAGCACGCGGTGTGGTTCCGGACGGTGGCGATCGCCGAAGCGATCTCGTGGACCGGGCTGCTGATCGGAATGCTGTTCAAGTACGTGCTGTCCGACAACGAGATCGGGGTGAAGATCTTCGGCCCGATCCACGGCGGCATCTTCATCGCGTACGTGGTCACCGTGCTGGTGGTGCGCGGTCCGTTGCGCTGGTCCTGGCCGGTGACGCTGCTCGCCCTGGCGGCCAGTGTTCCGCCGCTGTTCACCTGGTTCTTCGAGCTCTGGGCGGTGCGGACCGGCCGGATTGACGCCGGCCGGGAGGCCGCCGTACCGTCACCGACGTCAGTCAATTCAACAGCCGCATGAACCCGTGCGGGAGAGACCCAGGCCGGAACTGTGCCGGATCCTGGGCGCCGTAGGAGCAACTCTCCCCAAGAATCTCTCAGGCACCTTCACCGCGCGGGCGAGGCACCTCTGGAAGACGTCCGTCCAACAGAGCGGGGAGGACACCAAACGGTCAACGGCGACCGGAAGGAACCTCCGCACGATGGCGATCAGCGTCTTCGATCTGTTCAGTATCGGGATCGGCCCGTCGAGCTCCCACACCGTGGGACCGATGCGCGCCGCCCGCACCTTCGCACTCGGCCTCGCCGACGCCGGTCTGCTGGCCGCGACGGAGACCGTCGAGGCCCAGCTCTTCGGTTCGCTCGGTGCGACCGGCCACGGGCACGGCAGCAACAAGGCGGTGTTGCTCGGGCTCGAAGGCAACGACCCCGAGACCGTCGTCACCCACTCGGTCGACGCGCGGGTCGAGACGATCCGCGAGCGCGGTCGGCTGCTGCTGGCCGGCACGCGCGAGATCGCGTTCGACGAGAACGCGCACCTGGTGATGCACCGGCGCAAAGCCCTGCCCTACCACCCGAACGGGATGACGTTCGTGGCCCGGTCGGCGGACGGCGACGTACTGCGGGAACGCACCTACTATTCGGTCGGCGGCGGGTTCGTGGTCGACGAGAACGCGGCGGCCGGGGACCGGATCGTGCCGGACACGACGCCGTTGAAGTACCCGTTCACCACCGGTGCGGAGCTGCTCGTCCGCTGCCGTGAGTCGCAGCTGCCGATCAGCGAGGTGATGCTCGCCAACGAGCTGGCCTGGCGGACCGAGGACGAGATCCACGAGGGTCTGCTGCGGATCTGGCAGGTGATGCAGGACTGCGTCCGTGAGGGCTGCGAGACCGAAGGCATCCTGCCCGGCGGCCTGAAGGTGCCGCGGCGGGCGCACGCGCTGCACCAGAAGCTCAGCCGCGACCCGTGGTCGGTGGACCCGCTGAAGGTGATGGACTGGGTCAACCTGTTCGCTCTCGCGGTGAACGAGCAGAACGCGTCCGGCGGCCGCATCGTCACCGCGCCGACGAACGGTGCCGCCGGCATCATTCCCGCCGTCCTGCACTACTACCGGCGGTTCGTGCCGGGGGCGAGCGACGACGGCGTGGTCCGGTTCCTGCTGACCGCCGGCGCGATCGGCGTGCTCTACAAGGAGAACGCGTCGATCTCCGGCGCCGAGGTCGGCTGTCAGGGCGAGGTCGGCTCGGCCTGCTCGATGGCGGCCGCCGGGCTGTGCGAGGTCCTCGGGGGTACGCCGCTCCAGGTCGAGAACGCGGCCGAGATCGCGATGGAACACAACCTCGGCCTGACCTGCGACCCGGTCGGCGGGCTGGTGCAGATCCCGTGCATCGAGCGGAACGCGATGGCGTCGGTGAAGGCGATCAACGCGGCCCGGATGGCGATGCACGGCGACGGCGTGCACGTGGTCACCCTCGACAAGGTGATCAAGACGATGCGCGAGACCGGCGCCGACATGAAGATCAAGTACAAGGAGACGTCGCGCGGCGGCCTCGCCGTCAACGTCATCGAGTGCTGATCACCAGGGGACCGTTCCGGTCAGGCTGAGGTACTGACCGGTCGGACCGTCGGGGCGACGGTGGGAGGCGGACGATGATCTCGGCGCCTTCCTCGACACCCTGCGGGCCGCTGCGTCCGTTGATTACAGAACTCACCGGTCCCATGACGGAGCGAAATGCTACGCATGCGTAGTGGTAACCCAGCTGCCGAAAGGTTGCGATCTAGCGTGGAATTTCTTCCAAGCCCTGTTTGAAGCGCTGGTCCAGCAACTAGTCTGCGGGTCTTGTGAAACCGATCTCTGCCATGGCCTCACGCCGCCCGTCCTGGCAGAACCCGCAGCGGCTTCGCCAGGTCGCCACCGGCGCCGGCGCCCTTGTGCTGCTCTATCTGGTCCTGGTCCTCGTCGCGCTGTTCGGCGGCCCACGGATCGGTTCCTCGTTCCTGCCGCTGCCCGGCGGCGGTCCCGATCCGGCCAACCCGGTCGCCGGCCTCGAACCCGGCCGACCGACCCAGAACGTGGCGACGATCCCCCGGGCCACACCCACGCCCACCCCCGGTTCCACGCCGTCGACCACCCCGTTGCCTCCGGCAACCACTCCGGATGCGACGTCCACGAACGGCACCGTGGCCGGCACCGGCGGCCCGGCGACACCCCGCCCGACGCCGGTCAACAAGCCGACCCGGCAGGTTGCGGATCAGTACGATCCGACGATCCCGGTCACCACGAAGAAGCCGCCGACCCGCACCACGGCGCCGCCGCCCGAGCCGACGCACAACCCGACCACGAACCCGCCGAGCAAGCCGACCAACCCGCCCACCACGCCGGACGATCCGCCGACCACCCCGGACGACCCAGGCACACAGGATCCGGACCCGAACCCCGGCCTCCTCGGCACCCTCCTAGGCGCCCTCCTGGGAACCCTCGGCCTCTAGGAGCTCAGGTGTCCAGGATGGTGGTGGCTACCAGGGTGGGGGCATCGTTCATGGGGACGTGGCCGCAGTCGAGGAGGGGGATCATCCGGGCGCGGGGGAGTTGGAGGTGGGCGCGCGCGGCCTGGGTGGGGATGAGGACGCGGTCGTGGGTACCCCAGGCGATGGTGACCGGGATGTCCGGGACGTCGCCGTCGAAGGTGATGCCGGTGCGGGCATGGGCGGCGACGCGGTCGAAGGCAGGTGCGTCGCGCAGCGCGCGGGTCTCGGCGACCACGGCGTCCGGGTCGCGCAGCGCCGGGCGGTGGTAGATCGCGCCGGTCATCACCCGTCGACCGACCGCCGTGCGGGACAGGCGTCGTACGGTCGCTTCCGGAGTACGACGGGCGACCCGGCGGAGGTTGGTCAGCAGGCCGATGGCCCAGTTGAGCTCGCGGGGTGTCCAGAAGCCGGCCGGTGAGAGCGCGGTGACGGAGCGGACCAGACCGAGCTGGCCGAGGCGGAGGGCCACCAGGCCGCCCATCGAGTTGCCCGCGACCTGCGGCCGGTCGAGGTCGAGCGCCGTACAGAATGCTTCGATCGCGAAGGCGAAGGTGTCCAGCTCGTTCGGGACGCCGGCCGGTACGTCGGGTGATTCGCCGAAGCCGGGCAGGTCGAGGGCGATCACGTCGCGGTGCTCGGCGAGGCGGTCGAGGACCGGGTCGAAGGCCTGCCGGTGGTGACCGATGCCGTGCAGGAGCAGCAGCGGCTCACCGGCTCCCTTGCGGTGGTAGGCGATCTCCACTCCCGGAACACCGGCCACGGTCACGGTCGCGATGGCGCTCATGACCTCATCGTGACACGGCCGATGTCACATCACGTCAGTAGGCCTCGACCTCGGTCGTCGAGGCGTTGCCGTCGACGGTGGGTTCGAGGTTCACCTGCCAGGTCTCGTTGCGCTTGACCGCCTGGTCGAACTTCTGGAACGAGCAGTCCGCGCTGAACTGGCGGCGCTCGGCGTTCCAGTCCGTGCCGCTCTTGTAGTAGATCCGGTACGCGCCGCCGATCCGGCTGATCATCGCGGACTTGTTCGCCTGGACGAACATCATCACCTGCGGCTCGCTCGGCGGCGTGCCGTCGCCGACGATCGAGACGGCGACATCCTTCGGCGTACCGTTGGTGACCTTCAGCCGGCCGCTGCCGGAGTCGCCGTCGCGGATCAGGACCTCGCCGTTGTCCGGGCGTTCGTCGTCCGGTGCAGGTCCGGGATCGGGCAGTGCCGCGCCGAACGTCAGCTTGAGCTTCTGCAGCGCCGCGATCGCTGCCTTCAGATCGGTCCGCAGCTGGCGTTGGATCTTCTGCGAGGTGTAGGCCACGCCGCCGCAGCGTGCGTTGAGCTCGACCGTGTCGGAATCGGCCAGCGACGCCACCGCAGTGTCCAGGCCGGCCTGAAGGCTTCTGTGTCCGGCGTTCAGCCGGCGGATCACTGTGGTGTCGGACAACTGGGACGACGCCGCGTTCAGCGACTTCGTCAGATTGGCCATCGTCTCGGCCAGGGCCTCGGCGGTACGGACCCGGGTCAGGCTCCGCAGGTCACCGGCCAGGCTCTTCTCGATCGTCGCCAACTGCGCCTGGTACGCCTCCGTCCCCAACGGTCCGGTCGGAGTCGACGACGCCGGAGCCGATGCCGCAGGCGACGCACCCGGCGTCGACGGCGCAGCCGAGCCGCCGTCGTCCGCCGATCCACCGCAACCAGCCACCAGCCCCAGTGCCAGCACTCCAGCCCAGAGCACGCCGAACCGTTTCATGCGCTTCCCCCCAGGTCGCCCCACAACCCATGTGCCGCACAGGGTATGCGCACCGGCCCGTCCGGTTCTACTCGCGTGGGGCCGGACGCACGAAGGGAAAGGCGAGGGTGGAGCGGATGTTCTGGCCGGTCAGCATCATCATGACCCGGTCGACACCGATGCCGAGGCCGCCGGTCGGGGGCATGGCGTACTCGAGGGTGGTGAGGAAATCCTCGTCCAGGGACATCGCCTCGGGGTCGCCGGCGGCGGCCTTGAGGGACTGCTCGGTGAGGCGGCGGCGCTGCTCGACCGGGTCGACGAGCTCGGAGTACGCCGTACCGATCTCGGCGCCGAAGGCGACCAGGTCCCAGCGTTCGGCCAGGCGTGGTTCGCAGCGATGGGACCGGGTCAGCGGCGACGTCTCCAACGGGAAGTCGGTGTAGAACGTCGGCGTCGTCGTGGTGGGCTCGACCAGTTCGTCGTACAGCTCGAGGACGAGTTCACCCGCGGTCAGCTCGAACGTCGTGTGTACGCCGTACTCCGCGCACAGCTCGCGGAGTCGCTCGGCCGGCGTGTACGCGTCGATCGTCGTACCGGTGGCCCGGCCGACCGCGTCGTGCACGGTGACGACCGGCCAGTCACCGGAGATGTCGATCTCGCCGTCCGGCCGCTGCACCACCGGCTTGCCGAACACCGCGGTCGCCGCCTCGATCAGCAGTTCCCGGGTCAGCTCCCGCATCACGTGGTAGTCGGCGTACGGCTGGTACGCCTCGACCGAGGTGAACTCCGGGTTGTGGGTCGCGTCGGCGCCCTCGTTGCGGAAGTTCCGGTTCAGCTCGAAGATCTTGCCCATCCCGCCGACGCTGAGTCGCTTGAGGAACAGCTCCGGCGCGATCCGCAGGAACAGCTCCGTGTCGTAGGCGTTGATGTGGGTGACGAAGGGCCGTGCGTTCGCCCCGCCGTGCACGGCCTGCAGCATCGGTGTCTCGACCTCGATGAACCCGCGCGCCTCGAAGCCGTTGCGCAGGGCCCGCACCGCTGCGCTGCGCTGCTGCATCATCCGGAGCGAGTCGGGGTTCATGATCAGGTCGAGATGCCGCTGCCGCACCCGCGCCTCCGGGTCGGTGAGGCCCTTGCGCTTGTCCGGCAACGGGTGCAGGCACTTCGCCGCCATCATCCAGCTCGACGTCGCGATCGACAGTTCGCCGCGGCGACTCGTCACCACCTCGCCGGTGACACTGACGTGGTCGCCGATGTCGACGAGTCGCCGCCACTGGTCGAGCGCCGTCTCGCCGCAGCCCTCGGTCGTCAGCATCACCTGAAGCTGCGACAGTCCGTCCTGCAGTTGGGCGAACGACAGGCCGCCGTGGTTCCGCAGCCGCATCACCCGGCCGGTGATCGACACGGTGTGGCCGGTGTGATGGTCGGGCGGCAGGTTCGGGTGCCGGTCGCGGACCTGCTCCAGCGTCTCCGTCCGCGGCACGCTGACCGGGTACGGATCCATGCCTGCAGCAACCAGTTCGGCGAGCTTCGTCCGGCGGATCCGTTCCTGCTCGGTGAGCTTGCGATCGGGCAGCGCCGGGCGCAGCAGTTCCTCTTCCAGTTCGTGGACGGCCGCGGTGAAACGGCCGCCGTCGGCCGCCCTGATCGCGTGCCGCTCGGCGGTCTCCACGCTGTCGACGCGGGTCCACGGTCGCGGCGCGGGCAGGAACCCTTCGGCCGTTCCCGCCGCCAGCAACACCTGCGCGAGCGAGGCGCCGCGCGAGTAGCAGATCAGCCGCGGTGACCAGCGCGGCAGGTACTTCTCGTTCGACTGGTAGAGACTTTCCAGCTGCCAGAAGCGTGACGCGGCGGTGAGCAGCGCGTTCGTCAGCCGCAGCACCGGCCCGGCACCGACCCGCTCGGCGTCGCTGAAGATCTCCCGGAACATCGCGAAGTTCAGCGAGATCCGGTGCAGTCCGAGGTCACCGCACGCGTCGACCAGCGACGTGACCATGAACTCCATCAACCCGTTCACGGACTCCGGGTCGCGCCGCATCAGGTCGAGCGAAACGCCGCGAACACCCCACGGCACGAACGACAGCAGGCCACGCACCTGTCCGTCGGCATCGCGCGCGATCACCATCACGCACCGCGCGTCGGCCGGGTCCCCCAGCCGCCCGAGTGCCATCGAGAACCCGCGCTCGGCATGCGCGCCGCGCCACAGCTCTGCCAGCTGGACGTACTCCGCCAGTGCCTCGGGTGACAGGTCTCCGTGCCTCACCACTTCTGCGTGATAGCCGGCCCGCTGGACCCGTGTCACCGCCTGCCGGACCGGCCGCATGGTCCGGCCTTCCAGCGTGAAGTCGGCGACGTCGATGATCGCCTCGTCGCCCATCGACAGTGCTCGCAGGCCTGCGTCGACGTACGCGTGGGCCGCCTCCTCGCTCACCGACAAGACGGCGGGGGACCAGCCGTAGGTGCGCGCCTCGGCGAGCCAGCGCTGGATGGCGCCGGGCCAGGCGACCGGATCCCCGAGTGGATCGCCACTGGCCAGGCTGACTCCGTTGACCACCCGGTACGCGATCGCGGCCTGGTTGTCCGGCCCGAACACGACCGCCTTGTCCCGCCGGGTGGCGAAGTACCCGAGCGAGTCCCGTTCACCGTGCTCCAGCAACAGGCGCCGTACGTCGAGTTCCTCGGGCTGGGTGAGGTAGCGGACCCGGCGGACCGACCGCAGGAAGATGGCGAACGCGATCACCAGCGACGCGGCCGAGATCGCGCCGACCGTGAGGCCGATCCAGCCGTGCCCCTCGTGCCCGCCCATCTTGTTGCGGGACTGGCCGAGGGCCGCGATGACCGCCCAGCCGATCTTCTCCCGCTGACCGGTCAGCGTCTTCGGGAAGATCTGGGTCAGCGTGACGCTGACCGCGATCGAGACCAGCAGGCCGAAGACCATGGCGCTGACCGCGAGCCGCCGGGTACCGGGTGCGAGCCGGGCCGGGAACGCGCCCCGGATTGTCCACAGCAACGCGATGATCGCGATCACCACGACGATCTGGACGATGCCCAGCTCCAGGTCCTTGACCGTGGCCGGGCCGAAGTCGGACAACAGTTCGGCGTCGTTCGGATTGGCCAGCCGGACGCTGGTGAAGGCGACGGCCGCGGTCTGCGCCAGCAGCCAGAGCGCCTGGAACACCCACAGCACCCACAGCAGCGCCGCCCGCTTGCCGCGCAGGAGCGCACTTCCGACGACGGCGAGGTAGACCGCGGAGAAGAACGTGTGCCCGGCCGGGATGCCGAAGAAGTCGAACGCCTGGTCGACCCTCTTCACGTACGCCGGCGCGAACAGGTGCAGCGGGATCGCGAGGAACGACCAGACCGCGGCGGCCACCACGACACGCCCGACCCACACGGCAGCCCGGTGCTGCCACGCGGGAATCATCTCTGCTTGTTCCGACCGCACCCAGCGATCATCCCACTAGTTCACCGGTACTTCGGTCGGCCTGGCACTACCCGAAGGGTATAGCTGAGGCGACAGTCAATGCCTTGGTCGGCATGCGAGGCTGAACGGCATGGTGACCGTCCCGTATCGCCTGATGCGCAACGTGATGGTCGCCGCCGGCGTGCTGTACTGCAGCCTGTTGCTGGAGGCAGCAGCCGGCTATCCGCTCGATGTTCACCAGTCGTTCCTCAGCGAGCTCGGCGCGCTCGACCAGGCGACCAGCTTGTACGCCCGCGCGATGGACCTCGGTGCCGGAGTGCTCCTGATTGTCGCCGCGATCCTCGGCCGGCCTGCGGCACGGATACATCGCGAGGTCGCCGGATTGCTGGTCAGTGCGGCGATTTTTGGCGCCGGCACGCTGTTCGACTCGTTCTCACCGATGGACTGTGCGCCTTCGGCGAGTGCAGCCTGCCGGGCGACCGAGTCGAACGGCTTCTGCAGCGGATCTCGGTCCTGCTGGTGTGTTTATTCCTGGCGACAGTACTGCCCGGGCTGAGGCAGGCTTTCTCTCGATGACCGTCACCTGGATCGTGCTGCCCGGCCTGGCCGAGACTCCCGAGGAGTTCGCCCGGGTCGTCGAGCTGCTGCCGGACGCGGATCTGCGGGTGATCGACCCGTGGCGTACGCCGGTCACCTCCGACGTCGACCAGTTGCGTACGGCGGCCGGCGTACCGGCGGGGGCGGAGCTCGGGCTGATCGGGCACTCGATCGGCGGACTGGCGGCGCTGCGCTGGGCGTTGACGCGACCGCTGGAGGTGCAGCAGTTGGTGCTCGTCGACACCAGCCTGACGTCGGAGACGGGGTGGCGCTGGTTGTACCCGGGTACGCGGGGCGATCGGGCGGTGCGCGCATTCCTGCGGTTCCTCGGGCGGATCGGCCTGCCGCAGCTGCTGGGACCGGGGCTCCGGCGGTTGTTCGTCCGGATCGGGAGCGCGACGAAGCGCGATCTGTTGTCAAAGGCAACGGAACGGGCCAGGTACGGCGGCGCGCTGTCGTGGTTGCTGTTCTGGGACGAACTGGCGGGGAGCTGGGAGCTGGCCGCCGAGGTCGGCAAGCTGGTCGCCGGGCCGGTCGGTGCGATCGCGCCGACGGTGCTGCTGGTGGCGACCGGTGGCAGCTCGCGCTTCACCGCCTCTCGCTGGCTCGCCGGCCAGCGACAGCTCGCCGACGTCCTCGGCGGTTCGGTCGAGGTCCTGCCGGACTCGGCCCACCTCGTCCACCTCGACCGCCCCGACGCCATCGCCGCATCCGTCCACCGGTAAACCCTTTCCGGTGGACTCGCGGGACAACCTAGGCGGTTGTGGTGAGGGCTGGGGTGGGGAGTTTGCGTTGCCAGACCTCGTCGAGGGCCATGCGCATGGCGCCGGTGACTACTGCGTCCTCGGCGAGGGCGGACAGCTCGAGCTTCGGGTGGTTGAGCGTGAGGAGCCGGAGCTGGTCGGAGATGGCGTCCAGGAGTACGGCGCCTGCGCGGGCGACACCACCACCGATGACGACGGCCGTCGGGTCCAGCACGAGGATGGACGGGGCCAGGGCGCGGGCGAAGTCGCGGGCGACCTGCTGCACGACCGCCTGCGCCACCGGGTCGCGCTCGGCCGCGGCCGCGAACACATCAGCGGTGTCGAGTTGCTCGCCACCCAGCTCGGCCAGCCGGGACTGCGGGTTGTCCAGCGCGGCCTGCCGGCCGAGTGCCGCGATCGCCTCCGAGCCGACCGCACGCTCCAGCGGACCCCTGCTGTCCTCCGGGTTGATGACGTCGTCCGGCGCGGTCGCGATGAAGCCGATCTCGCCCGCGGCTCCGGTGCCCCGGTGCAGCCGTCCGTCGATGACGATGCCGGCGCCGAGCCGCTCGCCCCACTGCACGGCCAGCAGCGTGCCCGTACCGCCACGGGCGGCGGCAATCGCGAGCGCAGCCAGGTTGGCGTCGTTGTCGAGCATGACCGGGCAGTCGAGCAGGCCGCGGACGTGCTTGATCAGGTCGATCGCGGACCAGCCCGGCACGCTGGGGACCAGCTGGACCCGGCCGGTGTGCTCGTCCACAATGCCGGGGCTGGCGGCGACCGCGGCTGCCACGTCCTCGGCCGGAACCTCGGCCTCGGCGAGCGCCTCGGTGATCACCTCACTGATGACCCCGAGCAGCTGCTGTGCGGTCCACCCCGGTCCGGAGCGCCGTACCAGGGAGAGCTTGCGGCCGGCCAGGTCGGAGACACCGACGGTGACCCGGTGAGGGCCGACATCGAGGCCGAGCACCGGCGCCGCACGACCGCGCAGCGACACACGGATGGCCGGTCGGCCCAGCGAGCGGTCGGCCGAGTCGGGGCCGTGCTGCTGCAACCAGCCTGCGTCGAGCAGCTCGTCAACCGCCTGTGCGACGGTCGGTCTGGCCAGGCCGGTCCGTTCGACCAGCTCCGCGACGCGTAGTGGTGCCGGCGCCGAACGCCGTACCGCGTCCAGGACCGCCGCGACGTTGATCCGCCGCAGCATCGTCGTTCCGCCGCCGCCGACCGTTCCCTTGCCCATATCCGACCCCTTGCCTGCCACTCGCACAGTATAGATAGCGAGCGTTCCTAAATTACCGAGTTTCCCGTGTGCCGCGTCGGCCGGCGGTCGCCGAGTCGACAACTATCACCCGTCGGCCCTCCGATGTCCGAGCACACGCACCAGTGCCGGAATCGGGCCCGCGACACGCCCGGACCGGCCGTCAGTCCTGCACAACGGTCCGGGCGAAACTGCTCAATGCCTCCCGATCCGGTTGCTGAGTCTTGGTCATCAGACTCGCCACGTGTTTCTCCACGGTCCGTGGCGAGATGTGCAGCCGGGACGCGATCGACTTGTTCCCGATCCGGTCGACCAGTAGCCGGCATACCTCGTACTCGCGGGTGGTGACCCCGAGCTGGCGCAGGTGCGCGGGCACCTGCTCGGTCCCGCTCCGCCGCTGCGAGACGGTCGCCCCGAGCTGGCGCAGCAGACTACGGCAAGCACTGGCCACCGCCGGGACCTCCGCGTTGTGGAAGTAGTCCTCGGCCTGACGTAACCACGCGACGGGTTCACCCCAAGCGTCAGCATGCGCGGGCTCTGCCACCAGCCGGAGACCCAGATAGCGCGCCATCGGGTACAGCGACGCCGTCTCCAGCGCCTCCTGCACCTTGGCGTTCGCAGCATCGACCTGACCGCTCCGGCCGAGCAGTACGGAGTGTGCCAGCTGGACGAACTGTTTGTTCCACCTCATGCCACTGGCCGCCGCGGAGGTGATGGCTTCGAAGTGGGCCCAGCCGTTGCGGCCGGACAGTACGCCGAGCAGGAGGCCCAGCCCGTACTTCCCCGAGGTGTGCAGAGTCGTCGGGTTCTGGGCGTCGTACGCGAGGGCCTGTGCCATCTCGGAGTCGGCCAGCTCGCGGTTCTCCTCCAGCAACGCGCAGAACGTCCGGGCCAGTCCGTAGGAGTACGGCAGCTCGTACGACGCGCGTTCGCCGCCCCAGTTGGCGACCTCGGCCAGCGTGTCCTCCATCGCCGTACGACGTCCCTGGTGCGCCTCGAGGATCGCCTTGGTGGACAGGAAGTACGTCGCCGAGCGGCCGAGCCGCAGCCGCCGGGTCACCTCCAGGCACTCGTCGATGATGACGGCGGCCTTGTCGTACTCCGAGCGCAGGATCGCCTGCTGGCCGAGGATCCCGTCGACCTCGTAGGCCAGCGGGATCGCGCCGATCCGCAGGGCCTGCTGCCGGGCGCGTTCGAGCTCGGTGATGCTGCCGCCGGCCAGGCAGATCGTGCCGGCCTGGAAGATGTGCGAGCAGACCCGCTGGAAGGTCATGTTGTGTTCCTCGGCGACCAGCCGGGCCCGGTGGAAGAAGTCGATCGACCGGTCGAGGTCGTGCTCGCGGGACAGGATCCCGAGCAGTTGCAACGCGTCGCACGCGACAGCGGGCAGCTTGGCGCGTTCGGCCGCCTCGGCGGCGCGGGTGGCGAGCTCGGTGGCCGCCTTCAGACGCCCGGGACTGGGCCGGGCGAGCTCGAGATGTGCCGCGATCGCGTCGACCGGTGCGAGGTCGGCGTCACCTGCGTCGATGCCGAGCAGCGATCGCGCGGTCGCGACCTGGGTCAGTGCGGCCGACCAGCGACCGGCCATGTGTTCGAGGTTGGCCAGCTGGACGTGCAGGGCGGCCACTCTGCTGCTGTCGAGGTTGCGGTCGGCCATCTCCTCGATGGTTGCCGCATGCTCCGCGCTGTCCTCGAACTGGCCGGTCTCACTGAGGGCGATCAGCAACGATCCCAGCACCTCGGCACGGTACGTGGTGTCCGGATCGCCGGCCAGCAAGGCGGTGGCGCGTTCCAGCAGCTTGACGGCCGACGCCATCGACCCCTCGTCGAACGACCGTCGCCCGGCCGTCGCGAAGAGCCGGCCGGCGCGTCCCGTGTCGCCACCGGTCTCGGCGAGTTCCGCGACCATCGGACACCACTCGCCCGGCAGCCCGGGGTGCAGCTCCTCGATCGCGTCGGCACACCGCCGCGCGAGCGTGGATCGCTCGGTCGGCGTCAGCCCGGCCAGCAATGCATCAGCAGTCAATGGATGCCGGAACGCGTACCAGTCCGGCACGGGTTCGTCCGGTCCGACCAGTTGTGCCGCGAGTCCGGCACGCAGTGTGGCCAGCAGCAACCGTTCGTCGGTCCCGGTGGCCTTGCGTACGACGCTCAGCGGGAAACGATGGCCGATGACCGCGGCAAGCACCAGCAAATCACGTGACTGCGGTCCGAGCTGGTCGGTCCGGCTACTGATGCTGCGCACAACAGCCGCCGGGACGTTCGTCTGCAGTCCGTCGACGACCTGGACACTGCCGTCGTCCTTGGACAGCAGTTGCCCGGTCCGGCTCGCCTCCTGCAGCAATTCCTCAACGATGAAAGGGACTCCGGCACTGTCCCGCCACAGGCTGTCGACCAGCGCATCGGGTACGCCGTCCACCGGGACCTCGAGGCATCCGGCCGCGAGCTCACCGACCTCGGCGCGGTCCAAGGGCTGCAGTTCGACCAGGGCGGCCGAGCCACGCTGCGCGGACAGTTGGGCGAGCTCGAAGGCAGCGCAGGTCTCCGAACGCAGCGTGGCGACCAGTGCGATCGGCTGGTCCTCCAGGTTGTCGAGCAGATACTCGATCATCGCGAGGGTCTCGGGATCGGAGCCGTGCAGATCCTCCAGCACCAGCAAGCAGCCGCGGTCCTTGCCGATCAGGGCAAGCAGTCGCAGGACAGCCTCACCGAGAACGACAGTGGAGGTCGCGGTGTCGTGCGCCGCCCCGTCGTCCCAGTCCGGCACCAGGCGGCCGAGAACCTGGCGGTACGGCCCGAGTCCATCGGTCTCAGGCATCTCGCCGCGGCGGATCAACGACAGCAAGGCCTCGGTGAACGGGCGGAACGCAACCATCGCGCCGATGGCCCCGACGCGTCCGCGCAGCGTCGCCGCTGCGTCTTCCACCGCGCGTGTGGTCGCGACTCCAGCCAGCCGGCTCTTACCGATTCCGGGCTCGCCGACGAGGAAGACCGCACCTCCGTGACCGCCCCGGGCCCCGGCCAGCAGCCGGTGGAGCAGATCGATCTCCCTGTCTCTGCCGACCACTCTGGGCGCGCGGGTCTGCATGCTTGCCAACTCTAACGACGTATCGCTGACGCCGCAGCGAATCGGCACGGTCGGTCTGGCGGCCCTGGGGAGGGCCGCCAGACAACCCCGCCGATCAAGCGCTTGCTGGCAGTCCGACTAGATCGTCGGCCAGGTGCTGGCCGTCGTCTCGTTGGTGACCGCCGCCAGGGCGAACGTGCTCATTCCGACGGTGCCGACCAGCGCCAGCGCGCGGGCGCCGACCTTGAGACGCTTCGGCAACGTGATCGGACCGAGCGGGTCGGACCCGTCCGGACGGGCGGGCTGGATGTCAGTCTCGTGCTGCTCCGTGTGGTGCTGGGCGGTCATGCTGTTTCCCCTGTCTGTGTTGGGATCAACGCTGTGACGGGTGCTTCGACCCCGGTGGATG